>Ga0116229_10001016_pt1 | contig 42206 bp, 28 predicted proteins | sample S1TSphgellanicum_3_FD_87313 | JGI IMG/M metagenome (GOLD analysis project Ga0116229, IMG submission 87313) | Host-associated microbial communities from peat moss isolated from Minnesota, USA - S1T2_Fc - Sphagnum magellanicum MG | ecosystem: Host-associated > Plants > Peat moss > Unclassified...
GGATTGTTGACGGCGCCTCAATTAGCAATTGAAAAAGCGGACGTCATTTGGCGGGCGCTGCGCGCGTTTCGCGAATCAAAGGCCGACTTCAGTGATGCCGTGATCGTCGAACTTGGCCGGGAAAGTGGATGCGACAAGACAGTCACCTTTGACCGTCACGCCGCCGCTCATCCAGGATTCGAGGCACTTCGCTGAGCCTCTCGGATGGGGTTGGTGCAGGGAGTTTGGACATGAGGGAATCCGCACGCCCTCCGACATCATCGAGTGCAATTCCTCGAGGGAAAGCAGACAGTCGAGGTTGATAACTGGTTAAGGTGAAAATTGATTTTTATGTCGCCAAACATTGATTTTATTGATATTTTGCTGGTGCCGCAAAGAGGATTCGAACCCCTGACCCACGCATTACGAATGCGTTGCTCTACCAACTGAGCTATTGCGGCGGTCACCCTGGAAGGCGGCGCATTCTAACCCGTGGGGCCCACCGACGAAAGGCTGCCGCCATCCTTTGCCACTTGCCGCAGAGCCTTGGGCAGGGCAAATATCACGTGTTCCTTCCGCCCGCTGAGTTCCTCCGCGACCTGGCCGCCCCACTCGCGAAGCTGCGCGATGACGCCCTGCACGAGGATCTCCGGTGCCGAGGCGCCCGCCGTCACGCCGACGCTCTCGATGCCGTCGAACCACTCGCGGTGCAGATCCTCCGGCCCGTCCACCAGAAACCCGGGCTTCTCGTTCTTGCCCGCCATTTCGCGCAGGCGGTTGGAATTCGAACTGGTTTTCGAGCCCACGACCACCAACACCTGGCAGCGCCCGATCAAGTCCTTGACGGCGTCCTGTCGATTTTGCGTGGCATAGCAGATGTCCTCCTTGACCGGCGCCTTGAGGCCGGGGAAGCGCGCCCGCAGCGCCTGGACGATGGACGCGGTATCGTCGACGGACAGCGTGGTCTGCGTGACGAAAGCGAGATGCTCGGGATTGCGCACCTTGACGCTCGCGACGTCATCGACGGTTTGAATCAGGTAGATGGCGCCGCCCAGCGTGTCGTCGAATTGCCCGATGGTGCCCTCCACTTCCGGGTGTCCCGCATGGCCGATCAGGAACACTTCGCGCGCTTCGCGGGCGTAGCGGGTGATTTCCATATGCACCTTCGTGACCAGGGGACACGTGGCATCGAACACATTCAGCAGCCGGCGCTTGGCTTCCTGCTGAACCACGCGGGGTACGCCGTGGGCGCTGAATATCACCGTGGCGCCGTCGGGCACCTCGTCGAGCTCGTCGACGAACACGGCACCCACCGTGCGCAGACGATCCACCACATACTTGTTGTGCACGACTTCGTGGCGCACGTAGATGGGCGCACCGAACAGGACGATCGCGCGCTCCACGATGTCGATGGCACGGTCCACGCCGGCACAGAATCCACGGGGGTTGGCGAGATAAATTTGCATCAGTTCTTCCGTTTCGCCTCGAACAAGGCGTCCAAGAGTAGACAGGCAGCTCCCACCGTGATCGCAGAATCCGCCACGTTGAATGCCGGAAAATACGCCCGATCCCAGTGAAAGTGTATGAAATCGATCACGTACCCGATGCGCACCCGGTCGATGAGGTTGCCGAGCGCGCCGCCGAGCACCGCGGCCAGCCCCGCGGCGAGCAGCGCGTGCGCGCCCCGCGGCAGCCTGACGAGCCATACGATGATGCCGATGCTGACCACCGCGGCGAGGCCGATGAACACCCAGCGTTGCCATCCAGAGGCGGAGGCCAGGAAGCTGAAGGCGGCGCCGACATTGTGCATGCGGGTGATGTCCAGAACCGGCAGGACGCGCACGAAATCAAACTCCACAAAATGGTGCACGATGTACAGCTTCGAGGCCTGATCGGCCAGGACCACGGCGACCGACAGCAGCAGCCAGGATGCGGGGAGGCGACGAGTCGCTTCCGTCGTCATGCGAACCGGCGCTCCTCGCCCGGCCCCTCGACGTTGAGCACGCAGCGCGCACACAGTTCCGGATGCCGCGGATCGATCCCGACATCGCTGCGCAGGTGCCAGCAGCGCACGCACTTCGGTTGCGTGCTCGGTTGGACCTCGATCCACACGCCGGGTTCGCTGCCCGGCACCGCGGAGGCTGGCGGCGTGTCGGTGGCCACCACGTGCGCCTGGCTGGTGATCAGCAGAAATCGCAGCTCATCCTGCAGCGCCTCGAAACGCGCGACCTGCGTGGCGGGCGCATACACCGTCACCTCCGCCTCGAGCGGCGCACCGATGTCACCCGCGGCGCGCAGGCGCTCGAGATGGCGCGCGACGTCGGCTTTGAGTGCGATCAACACCGGCCAATCGATGTTCGGCGCGCGCTCGGCGCCCGCCGGGAACCGGTGCCAGGTATTCAGGAAAACCGATTCGTTGCGCGGACCGGGCATGAAGCCCCAGGCCTCCTCGGCCGTGAAGCTCAGGATCGGCGCCAACCAGCGCACCATGGCTTCCGCCACGTGGTACATGGCGGTTTGCGCGGAGCGCCGCGGCGGGCTGCCGGCGCCCGTGGTGTACAGCCGATCCTTGATGATGTCCAGATAGAATCCGCCGAGCTCGACCACGCAGAAGTTGTGGATCTTCTGGTAGATGTCGTGAAATTCGTAATTGCGGAATGCCGTCACTACATCGTTCTGCAGGGCAAACGCCTTGGTGACGGCCCATTGATCGATCGCCACCAAGCCGTCGAAGGAGGACGCGTGCTGCGCGGGATCGAATCCGTGCAGGTTGCCCAGCAGGAATCGCAGCGTGTTGCGCATGCGGCGGTAGGAGTCCGCCATGCGCTTCAGGATCTCGTCCGATACGCTCATCTCGTTCGCGTAGTCGGTGGCCGCCACCCACAAGCGCACCACATCCGCGCCGAGCGTACCCGTCAATTTCTGCGGCACCAGCGTGTTGCCGATCGACTTCGACATTTTTCGGCCTTTCTCATCCACCGTGAAGCCATGCGTCAGCACGCCGCGGTACGGCGCGCGGCCGTGCATGGCCACGGAGGTGAGCAGCGAACTGTGGAACCAGCCGCGGTGCTGATCCGACCCCTCCAGGTACAAGTCGGCGGGCACCGTGATCTCGGGCCGCATCTGCGACACACAGTGATGCACCACGCCCGAGTCGAACCAGACATCCATCACGTCGGTGGCCTTGTCGTAGCGGCCCGCGTCCTCGCCCAACAACGCCGCGGCGTCCAGATCGAACCACGCATCGATCCCGTCGCGCTCGACCCGTTGCGCGACCTCTTCGATCAGCGCCGCGGTGTTGGGATGCAATTCCCCGGAAACATTGTCGACGAACAGCGGGATGGGCACCCCCCACGTGCGTTGCCGCGACACGCACCAATCCGGGCGCCCCGCGATCATGCCGCTGATGCGCTGCTCGCCCCAGGCCGGCATCCAATCGACGTGCGAAATGGCCTCGAGTGCACCTTTGCGCAATCCCGCCTGTTCCATGCTGATGAACCACTGGGGTGTGGCGCGAAAAATGACCGGCGTCTTGTGCCGCCAGCAGTGGGGATACGAATGGTGATACGGCTCATCCTTCAGCAGGCTGCCGTTGTCGCGCAGGACTTTGATAACGTGACCGTTGGCGTCGAATACCTCTTCGCCCGCAAACAGGGGCGTCGACGGTAGAAATCGCCCATCGCCGCCGACCGGATTTTCGATCTCAAGTCCATAGCGTCGGCCGACGACGTAGTCCTCCAAGCCATGTCCGGGCGCGGTATGCACCGCGCCGGTGCCGGCATCGAGCGTGACGTGATCGCCGAGAACCACCGGAACCTGCCGATCGTAGAATGGATGTCGCAGCAGAAGATGTTCCAGGTCCGCCCCTTTGACGGTCCCCACCAGGCTCCAATCGGCGATGCCCAACGAGCGCGTGACGGCGTCGATCAATTCGGCGGCGACGATCATCCGTTCGGTATCCGCACCGGCGTCGAACTCGATCATCGCGTAGTCGAATTGCGGATGCACGGCCACCGCGCGATTCGCAGGCAGGGTCCACGGAGTGGTGGTCCAGATGGCCACCGAAACCGGCAGCGCGGAGCGGTCGATGCCGAAGCGTCGCGCCACCTCGGCGCCGTCGGCCACCGCAAAGCGTGCATAGATGCTCGGCGAGGTCCTGTCCTCGTACTCGACTTCGGCCTCGGCCAGCGCCGAGCGGCAGCTCAGGCACCAATGCACCGGCTTGTAGCCCTTGTACACGTGTCCGTTCTTGATGATGAGGGCGAAGGCGCGCAGCTGCTCCGCCTCGAAGCGCGGCATCATCGTGAGGTAGGGACGCTCCCAATCGCCGAGCACCCCCAGGCGCTTGAAATCGGCGCGCTGCGCATCGATTTGTTTTTGCGCATAGGCGCGACAAGCCGCACGAAACGACTTGGCGTCGATCTTCTGACCGACACGCCCATGGGTTTTTTCAACCTGCATTTCGATCGGCAAGCCGTGGCAATCCCACCCGGGGACATAGGGCGCGTCATAGCCATCCAAGGTGCGCGACTTGACGATGATGTCCTTGAGAATCTTGTTGACCGCATGGCCCAGATGAATGGCGCCGTTGGCATACGGCGGCCCATCCGTCAGCACGAACGACGGCCGGCCCTTCGCGGCCTCGCGAATCTTGTCGTACAGTCCGCTGCGCTCCCACGCGGCCAGCATGCCCGGCTCGCGATTGGCGAGATCCGCCTTCATCGCAAAACCCGTCTGCGGCAAGTTGATCGTCTGTTTGTAATCAGCCACCTTTCACCTGCGACAATACCTCGCGCGCCTGTTCGTGATCAGCCACCCTTCGTCTTTGCGGCAATCGCGCGCGCCTGTTCGTGATCAGCCACCATCGACCTGCGACAATACCTCACGCGCCTGCGCGCCATCGACCCGCATCTGGACCACCAGCGCATCCAGCGAATCGAACTTGACCTCATCGCGCAGTTTGGCGACGAATTCCACCTCGATCGCGCGGCCATACAGATCGCCTTGAAAATCGAACACATGGACCTCGAGCAAAGGCTCGGTTCCATTGACCGTGGGCCGGGTTCCGAGACTCGCCACGCCCGGCAACGGACGCGATTCGATGCCGTGGGCCCACACCGCCGATATTCCCCACACCGGCGACTTGCGGCGCATCAAGCGCAAATTCGCGGTCGGAAAGCCGAGGGTTCGCCCCAGCTGCCGGCCCCGGATTACGCGTCCCGTCATCCGGTACGGGCGGCCCAGCAGGCGCGCGGCGCCGCGATAATCGGCCGACTCCAGGCGTTCGCGCACCGCCGTGCTGCTGACGCGCACGCCATCGAAAACGAATGGCGGCAGCTGTTCGACGCCGAAGCCGTACACCTGCCCGGCGCCGCGCAAGCTCTCGATCGTGCCATGCGCATTGCAGCCATAGCGAAAGTCATTGCCCACGACCATGTGCCGCGCACCCAGCCGCGTGACGATCAATTCCTCGATGAAGGCTTCGGGCGTCATCGCCCGCATGCAGTCATCGAAACGCAAAGTCACCAGACGCTCCACGCCCTGGGCGGCGAGCGCCACGAATTTCTCCCGCCATCGGGTCAAGCGCGGCGGAGCGCCGTCGGGATCGATGAATTCCTTGGAACTCGGCTCGAACACCAGCACCGTCGCCGCCGAGCGCAATTCCGCGGCCCGGCTCTTGAGCACGCCGATCATCTGCCGGTGACCTAGATGCACGCCGTCATAGTTACCGACGGTCAGAACGCAGCCCCGATGGCGCCGCGAGATGTTATGTAGACCGCGAACTAGTTCCATGGCGAAAGGCGGTGATTATACAAGGGTTTCCTCAGGGTGAGGGCGTAGTTATAGCAAGCGGAAGGCTCTCGGCCGGGCTCCCACATTGACAAGCCGGGAGCCAATCGGCAAGCTACGCGGCTCGTTTGCGGCCCGAATGGAGTCTTGAGCTTGGCGAATACCAAATCTGCAGAAAAGGCCGCCCGTCAGTCCACGGTGCACCGTGCCCGTAACGACGCGCTCACCTCACAGCTGCGCAGCGCCATCCGCAAAGCCACGCTGGCCCTGAAGGCGGGCAAGCGGGACGAAGCCGCCTCTGCGCTGGCCGCCGCGACACCGGTGATCGACAGCATGGTCAACAAGGGCATCATCCATCGCAATAAAGCCGCGCGCCATAAGAGCCGTCTCACCAAGCAGGTGCGCGCGCTCGCGCCGTAGCCGTCTCGACCTCGCCGGTTGCGATATTTTTGCGGCCCCGGCGGCCGTCTCGATAATGCGCCGGCTGCTCTTCGCGCTCGCTCCGCAGCCGCCTCAACACCTCGCCGGTTGCGATTCGCGCTCGCGCCGTAGCCGCCTCAATAGCGCGCCGGTTGCGATTCTTCTCCGGCGCCGGCGGCCGTAACTTCCGCAGCGCGCTCAGCCTTGCGCGGATGGGCTTCCAGATACTCCATCACCGCCTGTTTGAGAACGACGGTACCCGCCCCCGTGGCCCCGGAAATACTGAACACACGGCCTTTCCAACGCAATCGGCGCACGATTTCCTTGGCGCGGCGCTGCGCCTCCGCCGGCTCCACCAGATCGATTTTGTTGATCACCAGCCAACGCTCCTTGGCCGCAAGATCCGCAGCGAATTTCTTGAGCTCCGCGACGATGGTGCGCGCACCCTTGACCGGGTCCACGTCCGGATCGAGCGGCGCGATATCGATGAGATGCAGCAGTACGCGGGTGCGCTGGAGGTGCTTCAGAAATCGGATCCCGAGTCCGGCGCCGTCTGCCGCCCCCTCGATCAACCCCGGAATATCCGCCATCACGAAGCTGCGCCCCGGACCCGCCGTGACCACCCCTAAATTGGGATACAGCGTGGTGAAAGGATAATCCGCCACTTTCGGACGCGCGGACGACACCGCGCGAATCAAGGTGGATTTGCCCGCATTGGGCAGACCGAGCAAGCCCACATCGGCAATCAGCTTGAGCTCGAGCTGCAGCTCGCGCTTCTCCCCCGGCAGCCCCAAGCCGGACTTGCGCGGCGTGCGATTGGTGCTCGATTTGAAGCGCGTGTTGCCCCACCCACCCTTGCCGCCTTTCGCGACCAGGAGGATTTGGCCCTCGGTGGCCAGATCCCCGAGCTGCTCGCCCGTGTCCCGGTCCAACACCACGGTGCCGACGGGAATCGGCACGTAGATGTCGTCCCCGCCATGGCCGGTGCAATCATTGCCGCTGCCGCCCTCGCCGTTCTGCCCCTTGTAGGTGCGCGAAATACGGAAGTCCGCCAGGGTATTCAGTCCCTCGACGGCACGCAGGTACACGCTGCCCCCGTGGCCGCCGTCGCCACCGTCGGGACCACCGAAGGGCACGAATTTTTCGCGCCGGAAGCTCACGCAGCCGCGGCCGCCGTTGCCCGCTTGCACTTTCAGTCTGGCTTCGTCGACGAATTTCATGGCGAGATGTTCAAGCGCCTACGGGCGGCGGTGAGTAATAGCCTGCTGAAGCGCGCAAGAGCGCCGGTGCGAAACGGGTGCCGGATCTAAAAAAATCGGGCAGGTATGGGCATCGCCCCGCTCGATACCTGGTAGCCCAACAGACTCGGACCAGCAGCCTGTCCGACTCTACTAGGCCGTCCGACTCTGCTACTTGGTGATGACGTTGACGTACGTGTGCTGTTCCGCGCCCTTGACGCGAAACTCGACCACGCCGTGCGCCTTGGCGAACAACGTATGATCGGTGCCGATGCCGACGTTCACGCCCGGCCGGTATACGGTGCCCCGCTGCCGGATCAGAATGTTGCCCGCAAGCACGTCCTCTCCGCCGAATTTCTTGACCCCGAGACGCTTGGAATGCGAATCGCGACCGTTGCGTGTGCTGCCGCCCGCTTTCTTGTGTGCCATGAGAGATCTCCTAAGCGACGATCTGCGTGATTTTCACATCGGTGTAGGGCTGCCGATGCGTCTTCTCGCGCTTGTAGTGTTTGCGGCGGCGAAATTTCACGATGCGCACCTTGTCGCCCTTGCCATGACTCTCGATCGTGGCGACGACCTTGGCGCTCCCCACGTAAGGAGCACCGATGGTCACCGATGCACCGGCGCCCACCAGCAATACCTGATTGAATTCCACGCTGGAGCCCTGCTCCGCGTCGAGCTTCTCGATGCGCACCACAGCGCCCTCTTGAACGCGGTACTGTTTACCGCCTGTGGCAATCACGGCATACATTTCAAAGCTCCGGCGCGGTCAAACAATGCCGCAAAATAGCCGGTAATTGTACCGATCGGCCGACCTCCGGTCAAACCAAGCCCGGCCGCCGTCAGTACTCCCGTTGCGCTTGTGTCTCGGCGCACGCCGACACCCCATCCAAAGCCCGGCGACAAACCAAGCCCGAAAGTCGTAGAGATCTCGAATCCCAAGCGCCGGTGCCGCCGAATAGTTCCTGCCGATCGTTCCACTGCCTCACCCCGCCGCATCGCCCTAGAGGGAGCAATCGGAGGTACCATGGCACATTCGTTTGGGCGCTTCATGACACTAGAACAGATTCGTGGTTTGGTAACCGCTGACTTCGACGCCGTCGACAAGGTAGTCAAGCAGCGTTTGCACAGCCACGTGGCGCTGGTCGATCAAGTGGCGTCTTATATCATATATGCCGGCGGCAAGCGCTTGCGCCCCCTTTTGGTGCTGCTCGCGGCTCGGGCCTGCGGCCATGCCGGGGAGCGGCACGTCGAGGCGGCCGCCATCATCGAGTTCATCCACACCGCCACCCTGCTGCATGACGACGTAGTGGACGGCTCGTCGCTGCGCCGCGGCCGCGAAACCGCCAATGACGTGTTCGGCAACGCCACCAGCGTATTGGTCGGCGATTTCCTGTACTCCCGCGCCTTTCAGATGATGGTCACCCTGGACCGCATGCGCATCATGGAAATCATCGCCGATGCCACCAACGCCATCGCCGAAGGCGAGGTGTTGCAGCTGATGAATGCCCGCGATCCCCTCACCACCGAGGCCCGCTACATCGACGTGATCCGGCGCAAGACCGCCCGGTTGTTCGAGGCCGGCGCGCAGATCGCAGCCGTGTTGAGCGACGCCCCCGCCAACATCGAGGAGTCGCTGGCCCGCTACGGCCGGCATATCGGCACGGCATTTCAGCTGGTAGACGACGCCCTCGATTACCAGGCCGATGAAGCCACCCTCGGCAAACACCTCGGAGACGACCTCGCCGAGGGCAAACCCACCCTCCCCCTGATTTATGCGATGCAGCACGGCAACGCCGATCAATGCGCCATGATCCGCCACGCCATCGAGAAAGGCGGCTTGGATCAACTGGCCGAGATCACGCGCGCCGTTGCAAGCCTGGGGGGGCTTGCGTACACTGCGCGCCTCGCTCAAAGCGAGGCAGACCATGCGCTTGCTGCGTTGGCACCCCTTCCCGAAAGCGCATTCAAAGAGGGTTTGAGCGAACTGGCCAGGTTCGCAGTGGCACGCAGCAACTGATTTTCGCAGCCGATTCGGGGTGTAGCTCAGCCTGGTAGAGCACTACGTTCGGGACGTAGGAGTCGCAGGTTCAAATCCTGTCACCCCGACCACACCGCGCCTGTCCATTCCGGACACATCGGTAACCGAACCTCTGTTCGTTGGCTATAATCCCGATAGAACAAGGGTCCTGGTTCGTGACTCACAAGGGACACAATATCGGTGCGCTACCGTGGCAGCCTTTGGCGCTACTGCTTGGTCATGCTGAGTGGCAGCCTGGTGTGCTGCTCGAAGCCGGCCGCTGTCGTTCCCGACTCCACGCCCGAGGTGTTTCCGCAGCTCGGGCATTCGAATACCGTCACTGCGGTCAGGTTCTCTTCGGACGGTCGAATACTCGCGTCAACCGGCAAGGACGGCACTGCAAAGCTCTGGGATGTCGGCGCACAGCGCGAGCTCCGAACACTCAAGCGCAGTGACGAACTCGATGCCGTCGCCTTCTCGCCGGATGACAAACTACTCGCGATAGGAGGCAGAGACGGCGCGGTGGTGCTTTGGGAGCTGAGCACCGGCCGGGAAGTGCGTGTACTCCAGGGGCCTGCGCGTCGAGTCAATGCTGTGGCCTTTTCGCCGGACGGACGGACCGTCGCCTCGGGCAGCGACGATCATTCGATCAAGCTCTGGGATCCAGCAAGCGGCGCCGAGGTGCGCACGCTGACTGGGCATCACGGTAACGTCACGGCGCTCGCCTTTTCACCCGACGGCCGCACGCTGGCGTCGGCCAGCGCCGACCGGACGATCAAGCTCTGGGAAGCCGGCACGGGTCGGGAGTTGCGCACGCTTGCTGGACATACAGACGGCGTGACTTCCCTCGCCTTCTGCCCCTCCAGCCCGATGCTGGCATCGGGCAGCTGGGATGGAACGGCCAGGTTGTGGGACTACGCGGCGGGTCGCGAGACGCGCACACTGACCGGCCACGCGAGCAACGTATCGACCGTCGCCTGTGCGAACGACGGCCGTACCGTGGCGGCTTCCGGCGGCGCCGACCACCGCATCAATCTGTGGGATGTCGCGAGCGGGCGCGAGCTTTCCCCACTGGGCGGAGAGGCGAAGACCGTTGAGACCCTGGCCTTCTCTCCGGACGGCCGCGTACTCGCCACAGCGGGCGAGGCCGACTCGGTCGGGCTCTGGGACGTGGCGAGTGGCCGAATTTCGCGGACCCTGGAGGGGCACGCTCACTTCGTGAAAACCGTTGCCTTCTCCGCCGATGGCCGGTCGCTCGTGTCGGGGAGCGTCGACGGCGTGGTGAGAGTGTGGAGCTTGGCCGACGGGAAGGCATGGCAGCGCTTGATCAACGCGCACGATGGCGTGGTCACGGCCGCCGTCTTTGCGCCGGGCGGCAGTCAGATCGCGTCTCGCGGGTCGGACGGCGCCATCAAGATCTGGGACAGCACCACGGGCGCCCTGCGGCGCACGTTCGAAGTCGGCAAACCAACGGGCGGAAGCTGCTCCCTGGCGGTTTCACCGGACGGCCGCTGGGTGGCCGCGGGAACGGCCAATCGTGAGATCAAACTCTGGAACCTCGCCGATGGCACCCTGCTCCGGAGCCTCGCGGGACACGCCGGAGCGGTCGGTGCAGTCGCTTTCTCTCCGGATGGCCGCATCCTGGCATCGGGTAGCGCGGACAAGACGATCAAGCTCTGGGACGTGACCAGCGGCCGCGAGCTCAGCACGCTGGCGGGCCATACGAGCTCAATCGGTTGCCTGTCCTTCTCGCCGGATGGGCAGACGCTCGCCTCGAGCGGCGGGGACAAGACGATCCGGTTGTGGGACGTTGCCCATGGGCGCGAGCGGCAGCGCCTTCTCGGACACACGGAATCTGTATGGGCTGTCGCCTTTGCTGCCAAGGACGACGTGCTCGCCTCGAGCGATGGCGCCGCGGTCATCAAGATTTGGAATGGCAGCGACGGTCGAGAGCGGCGCACGCTCCGTGGCCATGCCGACAGCGTCGAGTCGGTCGCTTTTTCTCCCGACGGTCATCTGCTCGCGTCTGCGAGCGAGGATTCGACCATCCGGCTGTGGGACGCTGCCAGCGGCACGCAGCGGCTTTGGCTGATCGCATTCAATGACGGCAGCGCTCTGCGGATCACTCCGCACGGGTATTACGACTTTCAAGGGACCAACGATCAGGGCGGAAGCCCCGACGCGGAGGCCTACCTGAACGTCCGTGTGGGCAGCGAGGTGTCGGGGATCGGCGCCTACCGGGAGAAGTTCTACCGCCCGGACATTGTGCGGCTTGCGCTCAATGACGAGAAGTTGCCGGACACGCTGCCGACGCTCGCCTCCGTGAAGCCGGCTCCCGACGTTGCGCTTCTCGATGTTCCGGCCGAGGTCGACGCCGAATCGCTCGAGCTGCGCGTCCGGATCGTCGACCGGGGGGGCGGGGTCGGCGAGGTTCGTACCCTGGTCAACGGCACCGCCGTGTCGGATACCCCGGGGCGCGGGCTCGCACGTATTCACACTGCGGCCGACCCCGGTCAAACGATCCAGGTGCGCCTGGTGCCCGGGCGCAATGACATCCAGGTCATCGCCTTCAACACCGATGGCTCCGTGCAGTCCAACCCGGCGCAGGCCTCCGTCCTCGCCCGCTACTCTGCGCCGGTCAAGCCCCAGCTTTACGCCTTGGTGGTCGGCATTCAGGAGTTCGTGAACAAGACTCTCAACCTGAGATACTCGGTGGCGGATGCACAGGCGGTCGCGCAGGTACTGCAGCAGAAGGCGGCGCCGCTCTTTGACAAGGTAAACATCGAGACTTTGACCACCCCGAAGACGACCACAAAGGAGGCGCTCATTGCCGCATTCGCGCGCTACCGGACCATCAATCCCAGCGACGTGTTCCTGTTCTACGTTGCCAGCCATGGGGTGATCGAGAGCGCCGACCTCGCGAGTCGCGAGTATTTCCTGATTCCTTCCGGCTTCAACACCGTCAGCGACGAGGCGATACGGCGCGATGGACTTGGGGAGAGTGAGCTCAAGCGAATGATTGCGAGTATTCCAGCCACTCGCAAAGTGCTGATGCTCGACACCTGCCACGCCGGCGCGATGGGTGATGCCATGATGGTGAACACGCGGGATCTTGCCGAGAGCGGCGCCGTCACTGTGATCGCGAGCGCAGTGGGCAGCACCATCCTGTCGGCCTCCACCAGCGAGCAGGTAGCGATCGAAGGCGTGGATGGACATGGGCTGTTCACCTCGGTCCTGCTGCGAGGCCTGGATGGCAGCGCGGACCTGCTCAAGAACGGCTCGATCAAGACGCTCGATCTGGCAGTCTATCTGGAGGACCAGGTGCCGAAGATCGCACTGGAACATTTCCATGCCGAGCAATACCCCAACACTCACAGCGCCGGACGATCGTTCGAGATCGTCAGTACCCGCTGAAGTCGACACAAGCAAATAAACACATGCGTTGCAAGCGAGCAGATTCGTTGACCAAGAGGGCCGGGCATGGACCGAAGGTGGTCCTCGCTGCATTGGGAACCTTGTTGACGGCAACTGCCGTTTGCCAAAATCAGCCCAATGCGCCGGCGAATTCTCAGGCTGAAAAGCCGGCAACGACGCCGAAGAATCAGACGAAGCCTCCTGCTGCGGCTCCCGGCGCCGAGGCGAAGCAGCCTGCCACCCCCGCGGCGCCAGCCCCGAAGCCATCGATCATGGATAAGGTGCTATCACCCTTCAAAAAGAAAAGCCCATCGGACACCGGCGAGCCCCAGTCGGGCTCTTTTTGGGATCGCTTCCGTAAGCATCAAGACAACCCCGAGAAAACGAATCCGCCTCCGCAAGATGCCAAAACTGGTACAGGCAAAGGTCCCATCCCCAAACCGATCCCGCCTCCGCAAGTTGGCAGAAATGGTGGTGGCACAGGCTATGGTCCTGCACCAGTGCGACCCTCGCCAAATACACCGCCCGAGCATCCGCAACGCCCCAACCCACCCGCTCCTGGCGGCGGAACACACCGCGTCGTGCCGCCGATCAAAGAAACGTCCCTGCCGGGGGGCAAGGTTGCGCGCACTGGCCCCGATGGCTCGCTGCGTGAACTGCAGAGTCCAAGCAACAACATGTCGATTCATTATGGGATGAGCGGCAGCAGGCGGATTCGAGTAGATCAAGCGGACGGCTCACGCATCGTTCTCGCCTCGCGCGGAGTTCCGTATGTACAGAAGCCGTGGAACTTCAGGGGACAGGCCTTTGATCATCGGACGTACGTCGACAACGGCGTGCTGAGGGATCAATTCTATCGGCAATACACCTTTGGCGGATCGACGTTGGATGCCTATGCACCGCAGCGCTTTTATTCGCAGGACTTTTACAAATGGGCCGCGAAACCGCAATCGTGGACGCCCCTCGCCTGGAGCGACCAGATGAAGCAGCAACTCTTCACGCCGTACCAAGCGTACTTCACGCCGCAATCCTCTTATCCCAGCCCAGTTCTCTGGCTGACCGACTTTGTTCTGGCGATGAGTCTTTTCGAGGCTCATAACGCACACCCGCTGCCAGCTCAGGCTCCGCCTTCCGTTCCTGGGACTTCGACCCCACAGTCCTCGGCCCCCCAGACCCCGAGCGCTTCCGCCCCCGTCCTTCAGGCGCCGATCGCTCCGACTCCCACCAGCCCGGCTGTGGTCCCGCCTCCCACGCCTGTGCCTCCGGTCCTGCAGCCGCCCGTCGTTCCGATCAAGCCTGACGACCAAGGTCCATCGCTTGGCATCTGGGAGAGATTTACCAACTATATTCGAGGCCTGTTCGGGCAGACGCCCGCTGAGACCGCTGCGTTGCCCCCTGAGCCGCCTCCGCTGGCAAGCGGCGCTGCGCCCATCACAGACGACGTCAAGGATAAGGTCACGGACGAGGTCCGGGCACAAATCGCGCAGGAGGCCCGCGAGGCAGATGCGAGCGCCCGGAACCTGGACCCAAAACCCGGTGCTGGCGGCGTCGTTGAAGAACTCGCAACCAGGGCTCAGCATGTTTTCGTGGTGGCATCAGACCTCGACCTGGTCGATGACACCGGTCGGCGCTGCATGATGAGTGAAGGTGACGTGGTTCAGATCCTGTCCGCCGCGGACGCAGAATCCGGCACCGCGCCGGGGATCGTGCTGAGCAGCAAGGGCGGGGTGGAGTGCACGCAATCCGCCAAGGTGGACATTGCGCTTGACGATCTGCAAGAGATGCAAAACCATATGCGCGCCACCATCGATGAGGGACTGAAGAATACCCCCCGGGGGGGAATCGAGAATCCGGTTATACCGGCATTCGCAGGAGCTGCACCGCCGGCGGACGCCAACGCGAAAAGCGAGATTGAAAAGCAGAAGACGATCGCCGCCTCGCTCGAAAGCGGGTCATAAAAGCGGCGCACAGAATCGATTTCAATCACCCGGAATGGAGGCTCTCATCCAGCCGAAGGGCTCGAGTGCCTCTTGCGCTTGATGGCCGGTTTGGCAGCGGGTTTTCGCGCAGACTTCGGGTCGGCGGCCGGCAGATCGATCCCGAACACGTCGGCCAGTTTCGAGGAATCCAATATGCGTCCCGCGCGCGGGGACGTCTGCGGCAAGGCATCGCCCTCGCCGGCTCTCGCGATGAGTTCCTTCGCATCAACCCTGCGCAATCCGAACAGCAGCTGTGGCTCCGCGTCGAGCCGAGCACCGATGCCGTACAGCGTCGCGGCGATGTGCTTGCACATGGCGGCCGAATCCGGGCAGCTGCAGCTGAAACTGATCTCCTTGGGCGAAGGGAATAAACCGCTGCCCGGTCGCGTGATTCGCTCCATCACAGACGCCGATAGTTCCCCTTGCAGCAACTCCACCAGCGTATCGATGGACCGGGCACAGTCGCGGGCGATGCTCTGCCAATGAGTGCCTGCCACGGCCGAGATTTGGACTTTGGTCCGGTAGAGGCTCGAGCCCATGACCTGCGCGGTCGCCTCGCCTTCCCCGATCTTCAGGTCGATCACCGAGCCATTGCGCAGGTAGGTCCTGCCGCGCGGCAGGCGATTGGAAAAGTCGCTGTAGCGCTCCAGGTTCTCGCACCACGACTTGCCCCAGAACGATTTCGCGATGGCACCGCGGCTCGCGCTCACCGGGGACAGCGCGTGACCCTTCTTCGCGAGCTTGGCCGCTTTATGCGCCGCTTTCTGGCGACGCGCGGCCACGGGAACATACGGCTTCCAGCGAGAGTACATCAGCGTCTCCCCAATCGTCCTGACCTCAAGCCTCCGCCCGAGCCGAATGAATGTCGAGCGCGACGAGTTTCAACAATTCCTGGTCCCCGAGCTCCGTCAATTCGAGTTCGGCACCGCCCTCGAGCACGTCCTTGACGAGCACTTGCTTCGACTCGATCAGATGGTCGATCTTGTCCTCGACGGTACCGCGACACAAGAACTTATGTACCAGCACGTTGCGCGATTGGCCAATCCGAAATGCCCGATCGGTCGCCTGATTCTCCACGGCCGGATTCCACCACCGATCGAAGTGAATGACATGCGAGGCAGCCGTCAAGTTGAGCCCGGCGCCGCCCGCCTTGAGCGAGAGCACGAAGAACGGCGTCAGCTCATCGTTCTGGAACCGGCGCACCAGCTCCTTTCGCTTCCCCACCGGCGTTCCTCCGTGCAATACCAGCCCTTCGCGGCCGAAGATGGTACCGAGGAATGCGGCAATCGGCTGCGTGGCTTCACGAAACTGCGTGAACACGAGCACCTTCTCCTGTTTCGCCGCGATCACCTCGGCGAGTTCCCGCAGCCGCGCGAACTTGCCGCTGTCCGCCTCGGTCCATGACCCATTCCCCAGCCATTGGGACGGATGATTGCAGATCTGCTTGAAGCGCATGAGAAATGCAAGTACCAACCCCTTGCGTTTTATGCCGTCCGCCGTTTCGAGCGCCTCGGAAAGTTCCTCGACTGCCTGGCTGTACAAGGCGGCTTGGCTGCGACTGAGAAGGCAAAACGCCTTCATCTCCGTCTTGTCCGGCAGATCCGCGATCACGGATTTGTCGGTTTTCAGACGCCGGAGGATGTAGGGACGCACGAGTTCACGCAGCGGCCCGTAGCTGTTGGCCTCCGCCAGGCGCCGTACGTACTTCCCGAACGCCGGGCCGGAACCCAGCAGTCCCGGGTGAGTGAAATCGAAGATCGACCACAGGTCCGAGAGGCGGTTCTCGACCGGTGTTCCTGTGAGTGCAACGCGCGTCCGAGCGACGAGCGCCTTGACGGCACGGGTCTGTTTGGCGCCCGGGTTCTTGATCGCCTGCGCCTCGTCGATCACGGCGACCCGCCAGCGTGCACTCGTCAGCCAGTCATAGCGCAGCAAGGCCCCGTAACTCGTGATCACGAGGTCGAACTCGGCGAGAGTCGCAACGGTCATCGCCTTGAGGTCCGCGCCGCTGACGGCGGAAGGATGGGCGATGAGCGCCTTGAGCGTCGGCGCGAAACGCTCGACTTCCGCAGCCCAGTTCGCGAGCAGCGATGCGGGCGCGACCAGAATGCTTCCCGCCGGGCCATCCGGCTCGGGTCGCTGGAGTCCGGACTCCTGTTTCAGAATCAGTAGCAGCGACAGGATCTGGATCGTCTTGCCCATGCCCATGTCATCGGCGAGACAGGCTCCAAGCCCGAGGCGGTGCAAGAGATACAGCCAGCGGACGCCGGCCTGTTGGTAGGGCCGTAACGCCGCGTGTAGCGCCGGGCCGGGATCGACACGGGCGAGCCCGGCCGGACTGCGCAAGGATTGCAGCGTCTCCGCGAGCCACGGGCCCGCCGCGACTTCCGACCACTCGGGATCCGGCACCACGCCCACGCCTTCCCCGTCATCCACCGATACGCCCGCCACGAGCCGCATCGCCGTGGCAAATGGCAGCCCTCCGGCCGCCGCAGCGGCCTCGACGGCGCGGAATCGCTCGAGCAGTTGCGAGAGTTTCGCCCGGTCCACCTCAACCCATCGGCCGCGCAGGAGCTGCAAGCCATCCGATCCCTCGAGTAGCGCACGAATCTCGGCGGCCGTGAGTCGCTCCTCGCCGAGCGTCAATTCAACCTGGAAGTCGAGCAACGCCTCCTTTCCGAGCACCGAAGGCACCCGACCGCCGACGCTCGCGCTGATCTTCGGTCGCGGCGGTCGCCCGGCCTTCCACGCACTCGGGGCTCGCACCACGATCCCGGCCGCCTCGAGCTTGGGCACATCGGTCAGGAACTGGAATGCCTCGGCGGCGGTCCACCGCAGCGGGTGATAAATCTCGCCCGCCTCGACCATGGCGCTCAGCCAGGGACAGTGCGCAGCGGCTTCCTGCACGGGCTTTAGCAGCGCGAGCAGACGCGTTTTGTTGCGCGTGCCCGCGTACTCGCGCAACGCCTCCCCGAGCGCCAGGTGCTGCGCGCGGCCCAGCGCCGACAGTTGCGTCGTATAGGTCGCGATGAATGCGAACGGCGCCTCTTCATCGGACCGGTTCTCAGCGAGATTGAAGTGCACACGGCCAACGAGATGCCAGGCGGGATTGCCTGCCCGCAGAAATTCCTGCAAGGTGCTTTTCGCTTGCGCGCGCTCGGTGCGGAAAGCAACGTCGATCTCCGACCACAGGCGGGCGAGAACCTCGGCATTCAGGTACTCGCCGCCAGGCATCGGCGGCGCGGTGTTCGCGAGCAGGGCCAGCACATCCGGCGGCGGCGCAGCGAGCTCGCCGGCGTCGGCGGCATCTTTATCGGGGAGTCCTTGCGCGGACGTGCATAGCACCGTCACATACCGGGCAGCGAAATCGCGCCAATAGGCAAAGTCCGCTGGCAGCGCGGTGCCGACTTCGCGAAGCCCGAGTTCGAGCAATCCGTGCCCGGCGCCGCGTGTAAAGGCGGATTCGAGCCGACCCGACAGATCGGACGGCAGCGTCGCCGCATCCGGCGTCGGCGCGAAAACCAGGTGACCGTGTGGTGTGAGAACCAGACTTCGACTTGCCGTCATCGTGTCATTTGATCTCGTCAGCAGGTAAGTCTCAATTTATCCGTTCGGGACGCAGGAGTCGCCGGTTGGCCGTCGATCAGCCGCGCCGACCCGCCTCCGGGCGGTCCGCGCCGCATACCTAAGCGGCGCACCGCCCCAAAACTTGCCTCAAGGACCAAGGGCGCGTAGAACTCTTGAGATCGCGGCTCCGCCGGTACCCATCGATGGTGGGTCCATCCACCGAGGCCGGGCGGGTCCATTACACGCTATCGTGCATTGCCGCGCGTGCACGGAAGGCGCATTGCCGCACGTACGCGCAAAGCGCCCCGCCGAACTGAGCGCAGGATCAGATGGTCATTCATCGGCCGAGTGCTTCGGGGCAGGTACTCCCTTGATCGAGGCTTTCCGTCGTTTCTCCACCGCGGATTGGATTGTCGCGGGCACTGCGCTGTTCATCATCGGCAACGGCGCGTCGGTTTGCATTGGGTGGTGGCTGCGGATACCCCTGCTGGTGCAACTGGCTCCGGATGCGCCGACTCATTTCAATACCGGATTGAACTTCATTCTATTGGGAATCGGAGAGTTGGGGTTGGTTCTGCGGCGCCGCAGCGTCGTGATGGCAATGGCGGGCGTGGTAACTTGTTTTGCCATCGCCGAATTGGCCGAATATGCGCTCGGGTTCAACCTGGGTATCGATACGCTGTTCGCAAAACCGTTCGTTGGGTTCGATGCGCTTCATCCCGGACGAATGTCGGGCAACACGATTGCGTGCTTTCTGCTCGTGTGTGGCGCGCAAGTTCTCATGTCGAGTCCGGACGCGGACGCCGGTAGCACAACCACCGCCGCGGTCGTACTGAAATCGCTGGTGGGCGGAATCGCTTTGCTCGCATTGCTCGGCTACCTGGTAGGACTCAAGAGCGCCTACGGGTGGACTCCGTCGGTGGGCATGTCGATACGCTCATGTGCGGGCTTTCTGCTGATCATCATCGCCAGAATCGCCGCCTTGTGGCAGCGCGACATCGTCGACAAGCCCGGCTTGCCCGACTGGTTCCTGCCCTTTCTGACAATCTCCGTAGCCAGCATAGCGATTGGTCTCGTCTGGATATTCGCCAGCCCCGTCGCCCGACCATTCATGCTCGATCCTCTTTACGCGGGAGTCGCCCACCGCAGATCCATCGCAATGATGTTGAGCATCGGCGCGCTCATCGTCCTCGGAACGGTCAGCGTCCTGGTTGCAAGGCACAAAGGGGTGTTGGCGCGGGTGAGCGAGAAGAAGCTTTCCTCGGTGCTCGAACATATGTCCGAGGGCGTCATGCTCATCGATGCCAAGGGGAACGCGTTCTATCAGAACCCCGCCTCCTTGCGCATACATGGCCTCGAAACGAGGGGCACGGGGTTCATCAGGAACGAGGACCTGCCGATCAGCTGGAAGTGTTGGGATGATCAGGGGCGTCCGCTCGCTCTCGAGGAGTGGCCGCTTTCCCGGGTAACTCGCGGGGAGCGCGTTCAAAACCAAGTCCTGCGGGCGCGCCGCTGCGGGACAGAATTCGAATTCTTCGCCAACTACAACGGCTCTCCGATCTACGACGACAACGGCAACATCGCCCTCAGCTTCGTCACCATAGAGGACATCACCGAGCGCAGGCAGGCGGAAAGGGAGGTGCGGGTGACGCAAGCGCGGCTGAAGTCGACGCTCGAAGCCAGCTCGGTCGGAACCTGGACCTGGTATCTGGGCAGCGAGCGTTTGATTGCGGACGAATTCACAGCCCGCATGTTCTCGGTCCCGGCGGGCGCGGCGGCGCAAGGGCTGCCGGTGGCGGTCTATCTGCAAGTCGTTCATGAAGAAGATCGAGCACGCGTCGCCGGCGCCTTGGGGCGCGCGATCGAGCTCTGCGGCGCTTACGATGTCGAATATCGGGTCCTGCGATCCGAAGGATCGTTCCGGTGGTTGCAAGCGAGGGGGCGGGTGGAGTCCGACGGCGAAGGCCATGCAACCTATTTTCATGGAGCGGTGATCGACATCACCGATCGGAAGATCTGGGAGTTGTCGTTGCGCGACAAGAATCAGCTGTTGGAGAGTTCCAACCGCGATCTCGAGGATTTTGCCTACATCGCCTCCCATGATTTGAAGACGCCGCTGAGCGGCATAAAGAGCGCGGCTTTATGGCTCGAGGAAGACTTGCACGATCTCTCGGAGGAGTCACGAAAGCTGCTCGGACTCATGCGAAGCCGGATCCGCCGCATGGAAACGCTGCTCGATGATCTGCTCACCTTTTCACGAGTCGGCCGCACCGAGATGGCAGCCACCGAAACCAAGCTGGCGGACATCTTCGCGAGTATCGTCGAGGTCTTGAATCCGCCGCCGCACATTCAGGTTCGTACTGAAGGCGAACTCCCGGTGATCGTTACTGCGGGTGCGCAGCTCGAACAAGTCTTGAGGAACCTCATCAACAATGCCATCAAGCACCACGATAAACCGCGCGGCGAAGTGGTCCTGTCCGCAAAGCGTGTGGGGGATTTCGTGGAATTCGTCGTCCGCGATGACGGTCCGGGGATATTGCCCCGATTTCACGAAAAAATCTTTGAACTGTTCCAGACGCTGAAGCGACGCGACGAAGCGGAAAGCACCGGAATGGGACTCACCATCGTGAAGAAATTGGTCGAACGGCAGAACTGCCGCATCACAGTCCACTCCAGAGGAGACGGCACGGGCACCGAGTTCCGTTTTCGGTGGCCGACATCATCCTCCGCGATTCATGCAAGGGAACCGACGCATGCTTGAACGGCGAACCGCCCACCTCCTGCACGTGGAGGACGACGATCTGTGCATCATGGGTTTGCTGCGCGCGTTCAAGAGCGCCAAGATCGCAAATCCCATCAGCTTCGCCCACGATGGCATCGACGCACTGGAGATGTTGCGAGGGACAAACGGTCGCGGGCGTCTGCCGCGTCCCTACCTGATCCTCCTCGACCTCAACATGCCGCGCATGGGCGGGGTCGAGTTTCTCGAAGAGCTGAGACGAGACGAGGACCTGAAGCAAAGCATCGTGTTCGTCATGACGACTTCCGGCGCCGACAAGGACAAGATCAAGGCCTATGATCTCGGGGTGGCGGGCTACATCCTCAAAACCAATCCGGCCAACGTATTCCTGGAGGCAACGGCGCTGCTGGATGTCTATTGGCGGGTGGTCGAATTTCCACCGGGGTGATCTGCATCGCCACCCTGGTGACAGGCCGGTAAAATCGACGGCGCCGCGACACCGTTCTGCCGCTAAGATATTGATTCATAACAGGTCATTGTCGATGATGGAAACTGGGTCTGCCGGCCAGGCATGAGCTTGTACAGTTGCGGTATTTTGAGCGGCGAGCGGCCGAGTCCTAGGATAGCGAGTACCACCCTCTCGCCGGCCACCCTAGGAGTCCCACATGCCAAGCCTTCGCCTCGGCGATATCGCCCCCGATTTCGAACAGGATTCGAGCCACGGTCCCATCCGCTTCCATGAATGGCTGGGTGACAAGTGGGCCGTGCTGTTCTCTCACCCTGCGGATTTCACGCCGGTTTGCACCACCGAACTCGGCTTGACGGCCAAACTGCAGGACGAATTCGCCAGACGTGGCGTCAAGGTGATCGCCCTGTCGGTCGACCCCGTTGAATCGCATGTGAAGTGGATAGATGACATCAATTCAACCCAGCGAACCACGGTGAACTTTCCGATCATCGCCGATGCAAACCGCAAAGTGAGCCTGCTCTACGATCTCATCCACCCCAACGCCAGCGCGACCGCCACGGTGCGCTCGCTATTCGTGATTGATGCAGCGAAGAAGATCCGGCTGGTGATTACCTATCCGGCCAGCACGGGCCGGAATTTCGACGAGATACTGCGCGTCATCGATTCGCTGCAACTCACTGACAGCCACAGTGTCGCCACGCCGGGTAATTGGAAGCAGGGGGAAGACGTCGTGATCGTACCGTCGCTGCAGGATCCCGACCTCATCAAACAGAAATTCCCGAAGGGCTATGTGGCGGTCAGGCCGTATCTGCGAATCACGCCGCAGCCGAATTTATAGCTTCGCGCAATCGATCCCAGGCCTGTGGCTCAATCGCGGCGCAGGCCTTGGGCTTTCCTTGCACGGCGAAATGGCATTCCGTCAACAGCTAAAATCCGCGCGATTCCTGCCGAAAAAGTCCGTCAGGGCACGACGTGCGAAGCGCCGACATCCTTCCACTCGTAGCGTGGAACCTGGATCCACTGCCCGCTCTTGAGTTCGGGTACCTTGTGCACCTTCATCTGGTCGACGGTCATTTTGCCGTCCTTGTCGTTCACCCAGAAATCGATGTCGTAAATCTGGTCCTTGGTGCCCACCACGCGAAAGTCCGTGCACGCAAAGTAATGGCCGTCATTGTCCAGCTGCCTCACGGGTTGGTGGGTGTCGACGAACTCCAGCTCGAGTTCCTTGCCGGTCTTGTCGTCCGTGATCTTGAAGATGCCGTTGTGCTTCATGCTCTCCTTCACTGCGTCCTGTTCCACCGCCGACATCACTTCCCAACCGCGCTTGGTGGCTAGATGGCCGGGATGCTCCGAGGCGGGAATCCACCACCAGGCGACCGGTTGGCGCGTCATGGTGGTCCACTTGCCTTCGGACAGCAACGGCGCCTGGTGTATGCGCGTCTCCTGCACGGTCAGCTTGCCGTTCTCGGGAATCACCCAGAAATCGATCACGTACTTCTTCTGCGCGTCTTGCGCATCGTGGAACTTCACGACGGGGAAGAAGCCGTAGCCGTCGATGGTGCGGGTAAAATCGATCTCATCGAACGCCAATTTCAAATGGTCGCCATTCAGCGCATCATCGAACGGGAAAATCCCGTTGTTCGCCTTGACTTTGGCGTCGATGAGATCCGTGACCACGGCCTGAGCATCCGTGCTGGTGTAATTCTGCATGGCAGCCTCGGTGGACTCGACGCTGCTCGCCGCCGCGAAGGCGCGAGCCTTCTGCAAATTCTCCACGGGATTTTCGAGGAACTGCTTCTTGGCGCCGTCATTGCGGAAACAATAGGTTTTGCCGTCCTGGTCGGTCCAGGTGATCTTGCAGTCGGAGACGATGTGCTCGCCTTCTGCCAGGCCCTCGGCGCATTGCCCGTCGAACTCGGGCCGCGCCTGCTGCGCCGTGACGACGGCGCAGATCGCGATCTGCTGCACGCTCATCACCATGACCGCGGCGGCGGCCAATCTAAACCTGTTATTTGACATGCCATTCCCCCAAGTTGCCCCATGTATATGCCCATCGACGTGCAAAGTCGATGGGTTTTGTGGCCGATCGGCCGCTAGGTCCCGCGGGGAAGGCAAGGAACTCCACGCGGACATTCCAACGCTGCGCGGTCCCAGTTCGCGGTCACTGCGGCGGCTTCGTACGTACTCTGCAGAAACGCGAGCAGCGCAGCGTCCGGATCGGCGCTGGTACGTACGGCGTCGTAAGGCAGCAGGAATTCTCCAAGGGTCTCGTTGAAGTAGGCGCCCGGGGGTTCCACCGGGTGCCGTCCGAACGCGGGAGTCACGGGATAGGTGTAGGAATAGAATGCCGGAAACTCGGTGCCGGTGCTGCCCGGCCAGAAGCCGGCACTGCTCACCTCATGTGAATACGCTTCCTGCATGATCTCCGGCGCGACTCCCGGTGCCGTGCCGGGAAAGAGCGGCGCGCGCCGTCCCGAGAAGCGCGTGACTGCCAGATCGAAGCTGCCCCAGAAGAAATGCACCGGGCTGCATTTGCCGAGAAAACCGGTGCGGAATGCCTTGAACACACGATCGGTCTGCACCAGCACCTGCCAGAAGCGCTGCGCATACTGCGCGTCGTAGGCGGCGTGGAGGCGGTCCTCGGCGAACGCCGTGGCGGCCGCGATCTCGCAGGGCTGCTGCTTGATGTCGACGGGGATCCCCAGATCGTCGAGTGCGGACATGACCCATCCATAGAAGTCGGCGACGCTCTGCGGCCGCAGTGCCAGACGCCGCACGCCACCGTCGCTCGCCGTGATGTCGAGCGAATGGTCGATGAAGTCGAAGTGAATCTCGAAGCAGCGCGTGCCGTGCGGGATGGGCGAGGTGGTCAGCCCCCGAGCGGTCAGGTACAGCGTCACGTGCCAGCTGTGGTTCAACCACGGGGTTTGCACGAGACGAATTTTGCCGACGACCTGCGTCCAAAGGTGCAGCGTCGCCCGCGTCTCTTCCCAGGCGCCGTAAGGCAGCTCCGGCCACGCCGGATTCGAGTCAGGCACCGTTCGGGATGACATTCGGGCCGTGATCGAGCGCGGAGAGAGATTCTTGCTGGATCTGGATATCGTGCTTCATTGAATCGGCCTCGTTATAATTGGTGCCAATGCGGGGAAAGCGGGAGGCGCGGTATATCCTGCTCCAGGTCGACCATCGAGGCAATATTCATGACATCCAGCGAACCGCAGTCGAGTTCGAGCGCCGAGCCCTCAGGCCCGCTGTGGGACAACCCGATGGGTACCGACGGTTTCGAGTTCGTGGAATATACCGCTCCGGACACGGCTGACCTCGGCCGGCTGTTCGAGTCGATGGGTTTTACCCGCCTGGCACGTCACCGTTCCAAGGATGTTCACCTGTATCGTCAGGGCAGCATCAATTTCATCGTCAACTCGGAGCCGGATAGCCTGGCGCAACTGTTCGCCCGCGAGCACGGCCCGAGCGCCTGCGCCATGGCGTTCCGTGTGGGAAATGCGGCATCCGCGCTTCAACACGCGATCAAGGCCGGCGCTCGCGAGGTCAAGGGAACGATTGGTCCCATGGAGCTCAATATTCCGGCGATCGAGGGGATCGGCGGCAGCCTGATTTACCTGGTCGATCGCTATGCAGGGCCGTCGATTTACGATATCGACTTCGTCTTGGAGCCGGGTGTCGACTCGTCCCCCCCGGGAGCGGGTCTCCTCGCCATCGACCATTTGACCCATAACGTCGGCAAGGGGCGGATGGATTATTTCCATGACTTCTACCATCGGGTGTTCAATTTTCGAGAGCACCAGTACTTCGACATCACGGGCGAGTACACCGGTCTCACGAGCCGGGCACTTTCGGCGCCTTGCGGCAAGATTCGTATTCCGATCAATGAATCGAAATCGGAGGAAGGCGGCGCTCTCGACCAGATCCAGGAATTCATCCAGCAGTACCGCGGCGAAGGCATTCAACACGTTGCCCTGCGCACCGACGATATTTTCAAGACCTGGGATCGGATGCGGGCAAACGGCGTAAAGTTCATGACGCCGCCCCCGGATACTTATTACGAAATGCTGGAGGAGCGCGTGCCCGGCCACGGGCAGAAGGTCGAGGAGCTGCAGAAGCGCGGCATACTGCTCGACGGGTCGAACGGTCGGTTCCTGCTGCAAATTTTCACTCAAACCCTGATCGGACCCATCTTCTTCGAGATCATCGACCGTCGCGGCGACGATGGTTTCGGACAGGGTAACTTCCGGGCGCTCTTCGTCAGCATGGAGCGCGACCAGATACGGCGCGGCGTACTGAAAGCGCCCGTGGACGGATGAGCCGCATGGAGCTTCGCTATCAATCCGGATTCTGCAACGACTTTGCGAGCGAAGCATTGCCCGGCGCGCTGCCTGAGGTGCGCAATTCGCCCCAGCACTGCCCTTATGGCCTGTACGCGGAGCAGTTCTCGGGGACTGCTTTCACGGCTCCTCGCCACGCCAGTCGCAGGTCATGGCTGTATCGCATTCGGCCGGCGGCGGTACACGGCAGGTATCGCCGGGTGGCGCCGCGATTTTCAAATTCGGGCTTCGATGCGCATCTCGCCTCTCCGCAACAACTGCGTTGGGATCCGCTGCCCATTCCCGGCGAGCCGCTCGATTTTGTCGATGGCCTCCATGGCGTGGGGGCGACTCACCCGCTGCCCGCGCAATCCGGATGCGGCATCTATTGGTATGTCGCCAATCGCTCCATGCACCACCGCTTCCTGAACGATGCCGACGGTGAGTTGTTGATCGTGCCGCAGCAGGGTCGATTGCGTCTCGCGACGGAGCTGGGAATCATCGACATTCAACCCCTCGAGATCGCCGTCATTCCCCGCGGACTGCGATTTCGGGTCGAACTGCTCGACTCCGAGGCGCGCGGTTATATCTGCGAAAACTTTGGTGCATGCTTTCGGTTGCCGGAACTCGGGCCCATCGGATCGAACGGCCTGGCTCGCTCGCGAGACTTTCAGACCCCCGTCGCCGCCTACGAAGATATCGACGGGGGGTTTGAACTGCTGACGAAATTCAGGGGGAACTGGTGGACGGCGCCCATGGATCATTCGCCCCTGGATGTGGTCGCCTGGCATGGCAACAACGCACCGTACAAGTACGATTTACGGCACTTCAATACCATCGGCTCGATCAGCTACGACCATCCGGATCCCTGCATTTTCCTGGTTCTCCAGTCGATCAGCGACACACCGGGGGTCGATGACGTCGATTTCGCCATTTTCCCGCCACGTTGGCTGGTCATGACCGACACGTTCCGTCCGCCCTGGTATCACCGCAATTGTGCCAGTGAGTTCATGGGCTTGATCGAAGGCCGCTACGACGCCAAGGAGTCCGGCTTTTTGCCCGGCGGCGCCTCGCTGCATAACTGCATGAGCGGACACGGACCCGACGCCGCGGCTTTCGAGAAGGCGAGCCGCGCGGATACCAGTCGGCCGGAATACATCGCCGGAAGCATGGCGTTCATGTTCGAGACTCGCGCCACCATTTGTCCCACGGCAACCGCATTGGCGTTGCCGCAACTTCAGGACAACTATCAGGCCTGCTGGGAAGGTTTGCCCAAACTTTTCAATGGGCAGCGTGATCGCACCGCATGACGTGGACAGTCAACGAAACGCACGATGCGGCGCTGCTGAGTTGGGTTCAGAGCGCGAATCATCCCGACAGCGACTTTCCGATTCAAAACCTACCCTTTGGAGTGTTTCGCCGTGCGGAAACGGCGGAGCCGTTCCGCGGCGGCGTCGCCATCGGCGATCAAATTCTGGACCTGCGCGCCGTGAAGGATCGTGTCCCGTTCGCCGGCGCTGCTGAAGCCCTCGCGGCCTGCAGCGAGCCTGCCCTGAACCGCTTGATGTCGATGGGGCCAGCGGCCCAATCTCAGCTTCGCCTCTGCCTGTCGCGGGCGCTCCGCAGCGGATCCGAGCACGCGGCGGTGTTGCAGGCGGATCTCGTGCCGCAGGCGGACGCTGAACTCCAGGTGCCGGCGAACATCGGCGATTACACCGATTTCTACGCGTCCATCCACCATGCGACCAGTGTCGGGAAACAGTTCCGACCCGACAATCCACTGTTTCCGAACTATCGATGGGTGCCGATCGCCTACCACGGCCGAAGCTCCTCCATCGGCACGTCGGAGCAACGATTCCATCGGCCCGTCGGCCAGAGCATGCCGCCGGGCGCGGACACGCCTGTCTTCGGTCCGAGCCGCCGGCTCGATTTCGAACTCGAAGCAGGCATTTTTATCGGCGCGGGTAATGCGCTCGGGGACTCCATTCCGATTGCCGATGCCGAGAAGCATGTGTTCGGGATGTGTTTGCTCAACGACTGGTCTGCGCGCGACATACAGGGGTGGGAATATCAGCCGCTCGGCCCCTTCCTCGCGAAGAACTTTGCGACCACCATCTCGCCATGGATCGTGACGCTGGAGGCGCTCGCGCCCTTCCGTCTACCCTTTTCACGTGTGGGCGCAGATCCGCAGCCGCTTGCCTATCTGGATGGCCCGGCGGACCGCGCGGCCGGCGGCATCGACATTCACCTCGAGGTCGCGCTGCAAACCACATCGATGCGGGACCGGGGTATACCGGCACAGCGGCTGGCGGCTTCAAACTTCCGGCACGCTTACTGGACGGTTGCTCAAATGGTGGCGCATCACACGGTGAATGGCTGCAATCTGCGCCCCGGAGATCTATTCGGCAGCGGAACCTTATCGGGACCCTCGCCGGCCGAGGCTGGTTCACTCTTGGAGCTTACCGACGGGGGAAAGCGCACGATTGAACTGCCGAACTCGGAAGTCCGGCGCTTCCTCGAAGACGGTGACGCTGTCGTGCTACGCGGTTGGTGCGAGCGCCAAGGCCATCGACGGATCGGATTCGGTAGCTGCAGGGGTACCGTATTGCCAGCCCACCCGGCGGCCCACCCAGCCCACCCGGCGGCCCACCCGGCGAGCCCGTCCTCCCCCGTCCTAAACTGACTGGGATCCGTTTCCCGCCGAACTGCTCTTGTCGCGGGCTTTGCGGCGGGCTTCCATGACACCCCCCAGCTGGCGGGCCAGATGCGGGGTATGCTCGATCAAGGAATGGACCGATTCGCTTTCGAGGACGAGGAGCTCGAGATCCTCGAGTGCGGTAACGGTTGCGTCGCTGGGAGCGGCCGAAAGCAAGGATTTCTCGCCGAAAAACTCGCCCCGCTCGAGTTGGGCGATCTCGACGCTGTTGCCGTCGGGGTCCCGAGATCGGAGGGCCACTTTGCCGCGAATGATCAGGTGGAGTCCGGCGAGGCGCTGCCCCTCCTTGACGACGTGTTCGCCGCGGGCGTACTTGCGGACCGAACCGCGGGAGATGGTCGAAGGGACGTCGCCGCCGGCAAGCCCAAAATGGGGGAAGGCTCGGAGGTCCTCCTGGGAAAGGCTCCGGCCCGGGAATTCCTCAGCCTGCGGGGCAACGATTTGAGTCTGAATCGGGTAAGGCATCGTCAAGCCTTCCCTCCGTGCGGCGTACCAAACCAGTGTCCGGAACTCCTCGGCGATATCCTTGAGTTGGGCGAACTCGGTGATGGGCAGCTTTACTTCGTATTCGATGCTTGATTCGGCGTAGGCGCTGAGGCGCACCTTGGGTGACGGATTCGTAAGAACGCCCTGGGTGCTGCGGGCCGCCTCGAGCAACACCAGCTTGACCTTGTTCGGCGCATCGTCGCAAGAAAAATGCAGCAGGATGGATTCGTTGTGGAGCGGCGCCGGTCGGGAATAGTTGACGAAGCTGCCCTTGGCCAATAAGGAGTTGGGCACAATCACGAGGTCGTTGTCGCGAGTCCGCAAATGCATCGACCTCCAATTGGACTCGACTACGATGCCCAGATTGTCGCCGACCTTGACCCAATCGCCTATGCCGATCGGCCGCTCCATCATCAGCATGACGCCGCTGAAGAGATTTCCGACGGGTTCCTGAAGCGCGAGACCGAGGACGAGAGACCCGACACCGAGCGCCGCGACCAACTTGCCCAAGTCCAATCCCCACACCGTGGATAAGACAATCGCGAGGCAAGCCAGCACGATCATGGCGCGGGCCATGTCGACGAACAGCCGCGGCATTTTCGACCGCCAACTCCCTTCTTTGGCGCGAACGAACCACAAAGCATTCAGAAAAGACAGGGCGGTGTTGACCACGCAAAGCCAGAGCAGGGTTTCCACGACCCGCACCGAAGTGTCATCCCGACTCCAACCAATCACCTCAGTGAGCAGCACCAGCGTGGCGAGGGCCGGCAAGATCAGGTCGCGAGCCGATCCCACCGGGGCCGCGAGCGCGCTTCCCCGGCGGCGCATCCGCAAAGTGACCTCGGCCAACGTCACGCTGACCAAGGGGAATCCAACCGCCAACGCCAGGGCCCACATGAATGAATTACGGATTGTGTCAGTCATGACCTGTTGGAACGCGCAGGAACGGAATTAGGATCACCCTCATCGAAGCCCGTCTCGGCCTTTGCGCCGGCCGGCGGGGGCTCGGGCTCCCGACCACCGAAGGACTTCAGCGGCCACGCCGCAAACGACTCGCCCGTCTCCAGGGCGAGTTCAGCTGGGGAGCCAAACCGGTACAGCTTGTCGGTGGCAGCGTGGATTCGTTCACTGACCCAGATGGAATCCACCGGGCCCTGGCGGGCCAGCGCGGCTGCAACCTTCACAGTCTCCCCCGAAAGGTGATAGCTGAAACGCCTGCATCCGATGATTCCTCCCGCGGCGGGTCCGGAGTCGATGCCGATGTGAACGCCCAGAGGCACCTGGCGGTCGCGATGCAGGCGGCCGACGATACGCAGCACATCCTGGGCGAAATCCACGATGCGCCCGGCATGGTCGAGGCGCTCGCGGGAAAGTCCACAGCAGGCAACATAGGTCGTGGCGTCGCTGCTGACCCGCTCGACGCCGCGCCTCTCGGCGGCGTCACCGACGGCGGTGGTGAGATCGCCGAGGAGATCGAGAGACCTCGCAAGGTCGGTCGAGACGTTGGAATTGCCCAAGGAGACGAATCGGGCACAGAGAATGGAGATGTCGGAAAACGTATCGACCTTGGCAGCGTGGCCCTGTTTGATGAGGGAGGCGATCCGGGCGGGAAGAACATGGTCGATCAATTCGTCTCGCTGGCGCGTGGTTCGCTCGAACAGATCGTTCTTGGCGGTAATCTCCATGGTTATCCGATTGAATGCATTGCCGAGGTCCTCGAATGCATCGCGCGAACCGGCGTCGATCAGCACATCCCTGTCGCCCCGTTTCAGTTGCTGGACGCCGTCCACGAGGCGGAAGATCGGGCGCACAAAGCGCCTCCCGAAGAAGGCTGCAACGACAGTGACGGCCAGTAGGGTGATCAGAGATCCGGTCATCATTCTGCGCGTCAAGTCGGCGAGCGGGGCGAAGGCCTCGTGCGTATCCATCTCGGCCACGATGACCCACCGCAGGCCGGGGATATTGATGGGTGCGAAGGAACTCAAGGTGGGCAGACCCAGATAGTTGGGGAGTATCGCCGTTCCGGTCACGCCGGCAAGGGCTTGGTCCACGGCTGGCGATTGAACGGATTGCTGCAAGATCGTGGTGTCCGAGCGGCGCAGGCGATCGATGTCCTGGGGAGGATAGTCGGCCTTCTGCAGGACGTCGTAGAAATGCGAGGGGTTTTCATAAAAAATCCTCGATTGAGATCGCATCAGCCTGTCCGGACCGGCGAGGTAGACTTCTCCGGTTTTGCCCAGGCCGTCCTGAATCCAGCCGTGATCGTCGGTCATGACCCGGTTGATCTCGTCGATCGGAAACTGGATGAACAGCATGCCAATCTCGTCGGACCCATCGAAGATCGGCGCGCCCATCAGCGCGACAGGTTTGAACAATGCGGAAGTGACGTGGGAGAAATCGACGATCTGCACCTTGTGACTGGTTCCGGCTTTTCTTATCGTCCGGACAAGGCCGCCAATGGCAGTGTCGGAGTACGGGCCGTTGACCACATTCGTGCCAAACAGCGGTGATTTGGTGAACGTATAGACGACATCGCCCGCGGCATTGATCAGGATCAGATTGTCGTAATGGAAATCGAGCATGAACTTGGTGAAGATGGGCTGGTACAGCGCGTGGGTCCTGCTGAAATCGCTGCCATCTCCGGCGTCGAGCAATTTGTAGCGTTCCGCGGTGGGATGGGGATTCTTCGCAATGTACTGATATTGTGCGTAGCGGGCGGCCGTGCTGTCGGGCAAAAACGCCTCGAGACGAGGAGTCTGCAATGTCTTGCCGGCCAGCTTCGGAAGAAAATCGTCGCGATAGAACTGCTGGAGTGCACGGTCCCATTCCGGCTGCAGCTTCACGGCGCTCAAGCCGGCGAAGCCGCTGGAGAAATCGCGCAGCGCGCCGACCATCATCGGGTCATCGGCGAGGTTCGAAACTTCATTGCGGATCGATTTGAAGAACGCTTCGATCTGGATCTTCTTGGATGCGCGCACGCTGGTGAGCTCATCGAATGCGGAAGCGGTCAGAGCCTGTTTTGCGCCCGCATAAGCGATCCAACCGATGACGCCGATCGAGGAGGCCGCGACCAGCAACAGCATGATCATCAGCTTGGACTGGATGCTGAGTTGCAGACGGTCCAGATATCGCATGAGCGCCTCCACGGGCCGGGCGGCAAGCATGCCGCGGACCGGCGTACCGGGAAAAGGCGGGGCCGCATCAGACGGCATATGCATCAGATGTGCCCCATCCGCCGTGATTCCGGGCGTTCATCCTCGGCGGCACTCGGGTTTTCGGCGAGTTCGAGCGGGCGCGCGCCAATTTCTCCCTCCGGGGAAGATACCTGCACCGGGTTGCCGAAATGGCGGCGGCCGTGGTCGCGTGCAACGGCATGAGGACTCACCAGGGCTCCGTTGACCGGCGCCTCGGCAGCAAGTGCGGCGGCAAGGGTCATGGCGCGGCCCAGGAGCAAGTAGTCGTGGTGTGTGCGTCCGATCGGCTCGCCGGCGACGCTCCCTGAGTCGATGCCGATCCGCACCCGCAGCCGGGCCTGCCGCTCGCGCCGCAGGCGCTCGACCACCCGGAGCATATCCTCGGCCAAACCAATCACGCGGCCGGCGTGGTCTGAAACGCCCTGGGACAATCCGCAACAGGCGACGTAGGTCATGCCGTTGCTGCTCAGGCGCTCCGCACCGCGCCGCTCGGCAGCATCGTCGAAGGCAAGCACCAACTCCTCGAGAACTCGAAACGACTTCTCGGTCGTCCCGGCCCAGCTGGATTCACCGACTTCCAGCAAGCTCGCATACAGAATCGAAACTCCCGGATATTCGTCGGCCTCCGGCGCCAAGTTTTGCTGCATGCGCGCCGCGGCCTGCGCGGGAAATTGATTGCCGAGCAGTTGATGGTACTCGCGGATCCTTCGATCGAGGGCACCGCGCACCGTGCTGAGCGTGACCGACATGTGATTGAACGCCTCACCGAGGTCCTCGAATTCGTCCTTCGATTGAATGCCGATGGAGACGCCGTTTTCACCGCCTTCGAGCCGTTGGGCCGCATCCACCAGGCGGGAGATGGGCCGAACGAAGCGCCGGCCCAGGAATACCGACGCAATCGTCACGATCACGATCATGGTAATCGAGGATAAGGCAATCTTACCCGTCAAAATCGCCAGGGGGGCAAAGGCCTCGCTGACCTCCATTTCCGAGATGACGACCCAACGCAGCCCCGGCAGGTAAAGGGGCGCGAAAGAGGTCAGGACCTTCACGCCGCGGTAGTTGGTCAGCAACGCGGTTCCGGTCTTGCCCGAGAGTGCGCTTTCGACCGTCTTGGTGGTTGCTTGCTGGGCAAACGTGGCCGTGCCGGCGATGCGCACGCGTTCAATGTCATGCCGGGAATATCCCGCGTCCCTCAATTGCCGGAAGTAAAGTTCGCGGTTCTCGTGAAGCAGACGCGAACGCGACCTCATCAGCGCTTCGGGCCCCGCCAGATACACTTCGCCGGTTCTGCCCAGGCCGTCCTGCACCCAGCCGAAGTTGTCGGTCATCACGCGGTTGATCTCGTCGACGGGAAACTGCAGGAAAATCACGCCGATCTGCGCGCCTTCATCGAAGATCGCCGTTCCCATCAGGGCGACGGGCTTGCCTGACGCATACGAGGCCGGGGCAAAGTCGGCCACCTGGACGTCGCCCTCGTTGCTCGAGTTGCGCAACGTCTTGAAGAGGCGACCCGCATTCGTGTCCGCGTAGGGGCCGTTCAACAGGTTGGTGCCAAAGAGCGGGGAGTTGTCGAAGGTGTAGACCACGTCTCCCGTTTCATTGTCGACAAGCATGATGTTGTCGTAGCGGAAGTCCTGAATGAACTTGGAAAGGACCTTGTGATAGCGTGCGTGGGCCGAACTGTAATCACTGCCATCGCGCGCGTCCCGCAACTCGTAACGCTCGCCGGCCGGATTCGGATTATTGGATATGTACCAATACTGCGCGTAGCGCGCCTCGGGCGTTACCGGCCAGAAGTCCTGAAACGCGTGGGTTTGCCCGGTGGCTTTGGCAAGACTCGGAAGGAATTCGCTCCGGTAGAAATCGGCGAGGTTCTGATCCCACTCGGGCTTGATCTCCGTGTGCTTGAATCCGGCAAAGCCGCTGCTGAAATCCCGGGTGGCGGCGACGATCATCCGGTCGTTCGCCAGATTGGAGACCTGGTTGCGGGTCGTCGCGAAGAAACTTTCTATCTGGACTTGCTTCGAAGCGCGAACGCTGGTCAAACGATTGAGCGCCGCCGCGGTGAGAGCGTCCTTGCCGCTCGAGTAGGCGATCCAGCTCACCACGAGAATCGAGGACATTGCCACGAGCAGCAGCATGCCCATGAGTTTCGACTGAATGCTCAGACGCTCGAGGGAGAGCAACCCAGGGCCTCCACATGGGACAGGCGTATCTACCAAGCCCCGGATTTATTCCTTCCATGACGCCGCCGCAGCGTTTCGCCGGATGCTAGATTTAAAACCCGCCAGCGACCGAAAAGAGTGTGGCAAGATCATTACGAAAGATCAAGCGCAGGCATCGATGTATCGGCGGGCACGGGCGAGCAGGGGCGTGCTGAAAATGAGGGCCACGTGAGGATGACCAAACTGCTGTGCGCGGCCATGCTGTCCTCCCTCGCACTGGCCGGTTGCAGCCACCAGACGGCGGCTGAAGTCGTGAAACTCGAAGGAGCGGGCGGCACGCTGCCGGCGCCGCTGTATGCGAAGTGGTTCAAGACCTTTGCCGTCGCACACCCGGGCGTCTGGACGGAGTATGAACCGCTGGGCAGCGGCACGGGCGTCAAGCGGTTCATCAATCACACGGTGGACTTCGGCGCGAGCGATGCGGCGATGACGGAAGATGAAGCGGACCGGGTCGACCCGGCGTTGGGAGTGCTGTTGCTGCCGCTAACCGCCTCGAGCATCGTTCTGATCTACAACCTGCCGGGCACGCCGCCGCTGAAGCTGTCCCGTCAGGCCTCCGCCGGGATATTTCTCGGCAAGGTGGTGCAGTGGAACGACCCGCTGATCGCCAAGGACAACCCGGGAATCAATCTTCCGGCGACGGCCATCAAGGTCGTGGTGCGCGCCGACAGCAGCGGTACGACGTTCGCGTTCACCAATCATCTGAGTGCGATCAGCGCCGAGTTTGCCAAAAGCATAGGGCCCGACAAGATGCCGGACTGGGCGATCGGCGTGCGGGCGAAGGGCAATGACGGGGTGGCGGCCACCGTACAAGCGACGCCGGGCGCAATCGGCTACGTCGCCTACGGCACCGCGAAGAGCGGGAATCTGCCGATGGCAAGCCTGCAGAACAAGGCCGGCGCCTTTGTGGCGCCGACCACCGCCTCCGGATCTTCTGCACTCGGTTCGGCAAAGATGACGGAGGATTTCATTGTCTGGGTTGCCGATCCCGAACCGCCCGATGCGTATCCGATCGTCACCTACACGTGGATGCTCTGCTACAAGAAGTACGATCGGAAGCAGCGCGATGCGCTCCTCGACTTGCTGAACTACAGCCTGACCGAGGGTCAGAAAGACGCCGAGCCTCTCGGATATTTGCCACTGCCCGCGAAGGTCGCCGACAAGGCAAGGGCGGCGCTGCAATCGATCGGTGCCATCTAACAGGCCCGTGTCACCATTCAGCGCGAGACTGCATCGGACAACGGTTCGAGCGCCTGCCGCACGCGCTCGAACTCGGCGGCGAGCGCGACTGCCGCCGCCTGCAGTGCGGCCGGCTGCAGCGCGGCAGCACGCTGCTCGAGATCCTCCGACATGGAGGAGAGCGTGATGGCACCGAGCACGGCCGCACCGGATCGCAGCGTGTGTGCACAGCGCTTCACCTTCGCGCCGTCGTTGTCGAGCGCAGCACGCCCGATGTTCTCGATCAACTCCAGGGTCGAGGACATGAAATCTGAAATGAGCAGCGGCATTTCGCCCGCCATTGTCTCCTCGACTCGCCGGTACAGCGTGAGGTCGATGGCGCCTGCGACCGGCGGTTGCGGGACGCGATCCGGTGGTTTTCCGATCGCCGCCGCCGGCTCCAGCCATTTCGCCAGTGCATTGACGATCTGCGCCCGTTGGAACGGTTTGGGGAGGAAGTCGTCCATGCCGGCGCCGCGACAGGCCTCGACAGCCTCGTCCAGCACATTCGCCGTCATGCCGATGATCGGACGCCGCCCGGGGAGTCGGCCGGCCGCCTCCGCAGCGCGGATCCGCCGGGTGGCCTCGAGTCCGTCCAGGATGGGCATGTTCATGTCCATGATGATCAGATCGAGGCGCTCACGGTACACGGCGTCGAGCGCATCGCTGCCGTTCTCTGCTTCGAGCACCTCGAGTCCAAATCCTTTCAGCGTCGCGCGTGCCACCTTGCGGTTGACCTGGTTATCCTCCACCACCAGCACCCGGCCGGAAAATCGCTGCTCCAAGACGATGCGGTCGACTTTTCTCGCGCGCCCCGCGCCGATTTCCGCCAGCGCGCACCGCACGGTGAAAGTGAAAACGGACCCTGCACCGGGCGCGCTCTTCACGCTGAACCCTCCCTGCATCATCTCGACCAATCGCAGGCAGATGGCAAGGCCCAGACCGGTACCGCCGAATCGCCGTGCCGTGGATTCCTCCGCCTGCGAGTACGCCTTGAACAGCTTGGCCTGCTGTTGCGGCGTCATGCCGATTCCGGAATCGCAGATCGAAAATGCGAGCACGACGGCGTCCTGCTCCTTCTCGACCACCCGCAGCTCGATGCGCACCCACCCGGCCACCGTGAACTTGAGCGAGTTTCCCACGAGGTTGGACAACACCTGGCGCAGCCGACCCGGATCTCCGATGAGGTCCGAGGGCACATCGGGCGCGACGTCCATCTCCAACGTCAAACTCTTCGCCGACGCCCGCGCGGTGAACAGATCGACCACTTCGCGCACCGTTTCGACCGGATCGTAAGCGATCATTTCGAGGTTGAGCCTGCCCGCATCGATCTTCGATAGATCGAGGATGTCGTTCGCGATCGCCAGCACGGCGTTGCCCGAGGAGAGGATCGTCTGCACATAGTCACGCTGTTCCGCACTCAACGATGTATCGAGCAGCAGTTCGGCAATGCCGAGGACACCGTTCATGGGTGTCCGCATTTCGTGGCTCATGGTGGCGAGAAAATCGCTTTTCGCGCGCGCGGTGGATTCTGCAGTGACGCGAAGCAGGCGTTCCGCTTCGTGCTGGCTCGCGGCGGCGGCGCTTCGTTCCCGGATGACGGCGTAATAGCTGCGCGCCAGATCGCCGATCTCATCGCCTCGGTCGGCGAATTTCGGCACTTGCTCCGAATCCTTGCGCCGCAGTTTTTCGATCTCGTCGCGCAGAATCGACAGCGGATTGAACATGAACCAGGCGAACAGCCAGGCAAACGGCAGCACGGCGAGACACACGGCCAGGGTGATCAGCACCAGCCGACGCTCCGCCAGGCTGATGGGTGCATACACTTCCCGCAACGGCGCCATCTCTATCAGCAGCCAGTTTACGTCAGTCAAGGATTTGTAACTCAGCAAGCCGCGCTCGCCCCTGTCGGTCACATCCTCGGCGCTTCCCTCGAAACCGCGCAGCGCGCGCGCCGTGCTGGACGCGGGGTCCACCGCGTCCGGTTTGAGAATCATGTCTTTGTTGGGATGCAACAGGAAGACCGGTGTGGCGGTCTTGGTCAAAAGAACGAAGTCTGCCGACTTGCCGGCCTTGTCGTCGCTCAAGGTACCGAGCAGGTTTCGGTTCTGCAGCATGAGAACGCCGACCAATACTCCGGCCAGATGGTCCTGTGCATCCACGATCGGCACCAGGATCTCGATGGTCGGTGCATGGAGTGCGGCATTCGACGCCGGGTCGCTGATCACCGGCTGCAGCGTGCGCTCGAGCTTGTCGAGATTGTCGTGGGTCCGCTCGCTCAAGCTTGCGGTCTCGGGAAACGCCGCGATGACACCGCCCGCGGGGTCGAGAACCAGCAAATCGTCGAACGAGGCGAGCAGTGCGGGCCTGGCCATGAAGTAACCGCGTGTCGCTTCGCGGGATTGCAGCTGGGCGACGGGTATCCCCTTGGCGAGACGCACGAGCACGTCCCGGTCTTGCTCGATTTTCGCGTCCAAATCGCGCGCCGTGCGCGATACCTCGGCGAACTGCTGGTCGGACAGCATGTGGCTCATGTCCTGGCGCATGAAATGCATTTGCACCGCGCTGACCAACACGATCACCACCAGCGTCAGCAGAAGAATGCCGACGACTACCTTGAACTTGAGACTGGCTGATCGCACGAGGACTCCATGCCACGGGCCACGGACCTGTGCCGGCGCCTTCCAGAGTCGGGCCGCGCGCCGAATACTGAAGCGCGGCCTCGATCTTTCCTGCGCCCTGCGCGCCTTTGCCTGCGCGGTCAGTTGCCGGGAAACGATATCATCGATCGACAGCGCCGAAGCCGTATAATTTTCGATGCGATTTTGTGACCGGCATCACAATGATTCAGCCGATGCCCGCTACTTGGGCAGCTTGTACGTCACGGTCAGGTAGTACTCTCGTCCATATACGTTGTAATTCGTGTAGTTGTAAGCCTGAGTCTGATTGCCCGGATAGCTATGATCCGCCGGCGGCTGCGTGTTGAACGCGTTGTTCAACGCCAGACTCACGTCCAGTCCCTCGATGACCTTGTAGTCGGCGCTGAAGTCCGCCAGTACCCAGGGTGCCACGGTGCCCGCGCCGGGTTGGCTGTAACCCTCCGGAATCAGCTGCGAGATGTAGTTGGGCGAGCGTCCGTAGCGCTCCACGTACGCGGTGAGACTGAGCGCACTCTTGGTCCACGTCACGGAGATATTGTCCTTGGTCTTGAACTCCGTGCTGTAGAAAGGATCGTTCAGGTCGTTGATCAGCGGATCGCCAACCTCTTGACGGTAGGTGTGATTCACCATGTCGGTAAAAGAGCCATCGAGCGAAATGGTACCCGCCGCGCCGACGTCGAACTTGTAGTCGAAGCTCGCGACGAACGTACCGACATTCTCGTTGGCGATATTCTCCTTGGGCGTGTAGATCGAGACGATCGCTCCGGCGGAATTGCGCACCACCTCGGAAAGCGCCGTCACGCAGGTGGGGGACGTGGGATCGAGCTGACCGAGTTGGCACGCGGACTCGGTCTCCAGCAGTTTGTTGGCGTCGATCTCGGTGACTTCGTTGCGGATGGCGAAATGAATGTAGTCGAAGGTGATGCCCAGACGGTCCACGGGAGAGAGTACGAACCCCAGGTCCCATACTTCGGCGGTGATGGGCTTGAGCTTGGTGTTTCCCGAGGTCTCGCCGAACAAGTACTGGTTGAATTGCGGGCAGTTGCCGATGGTTTTGCCCGAATAACCTTCCTGCGCGCACGTGTAGTAGTCGGTCAATTGTTGATAGAAGCCGCTGAGTCCCTGGAACTCATCGGCCAGCGTCGGGGCCTTGAAGGCCGTGCCGTAGCGGCCGCGCACCAACACTTCCTTCAACGGCCGGAATTCGAGCCCGAGGTTGAACGTGGCCTTGTCCACGCTTTGTCCCTCGATCCGGTAGTCATCGTAACGTCCCGACAGACTAGCCTTCAGCATGGAAAAGATCGGCACCTGCAATTCCGCGGTGCCGGCGTAGCGGGAGCGGTGTCCCGACCCGGCGGACGAGGTGATCCCGAAGACCTGATTGTCGAAGTAACCTGGATCCGGGGAATAATTCCAGCCTTGATCGCCGCCCTCGATCTGCAGCGCAAGGCCGGCATTGCCGGCGGGCAATTCGAACAGATCCGTGCTGGTGACTTGCGCGCGCGCCAGGCTTTCCTCGGTGTAGGAATAGTTGGGCGCATAGCCGCTGAAGGCGGCGAATGCCGCGGGTGTGATGGGCTTGTAGAAATTAGCGTAGTTCGGTTCGTACAGGTAGGCACCCAGGTTGTTGTCAAAACCCAGCTGTGGACCATAGATCTTGCTGAAGTAGGCCTCGATGGGCTGCGTGAACTGCACGAACGACAATTCGGTCAGCTTGTTATCCGTATAGGTCATGTCGGCGAGCCACTGCCATTTCGAACCGATCGACCCTTTGATGCCGAGCGTCCCCCGCGTTGAATTGTTGGTGTTCTTGCTGATGGTATTGTTGAGGCCGCCCGCTTCCTCCGGCGAGAATATGTGCTGCAGGTTCAGATAGTCGCTGGTCGAGACGCGTGGATCCTCGTAGTAAGCGAACGGGCTCGAACTGTCGTAATAGCTGACGTAGGCACCGGGCCCCGTGGCGTTGAAGCGCACCACATCGTGGGCCAACAAGGTGTCCAAGTAGAGTTGCAAATGCTCGGTGAGGTCGTAGGTGGAGTGCAGGTAAAACTCGGTCTGCTCGTCCCCGTTGTCGATGGTGAAGAAACCGGTCCTCACGCTGCCGCAGTATTGGCCGACCGCAGGTGCCGAATGAACACCGTTGGTTCCGCCGAATAGACTTGCCACATTGGCGCAATTGGCCGGATCCTCGAAGTAGGAATTATTGTCGAGCCCGAAAATCTCCTCATTCGGATAAGCGGTCTGCGGCGACGTTCCCTGGGTGTAGTACTGACTGGTCAATGCACGCTGGTAGCCCCAGATGGGCGACTGGCTGTCGTACTGAGCTCCCGCGACCACGTTGAAATTGCCGACCGTCAGTCCGTCGGCGATGGCGATGCGCCGGTCGGCGCCGCCGCCTTGGCTGTAGGCGCCGTACCGAGCGTCGATCAATGGCCCATCCAGGTTCTGCTTCATGACGATGTTGATCACACCGGCAATGGCGTCGGAACCGTAGATCGAGGACTGCGCTCCCGGGAGTATGTCGATGTGATCGACCATCACCGTCGGAATGCCTGAAATGCTCACGAACGAGTCGGTGCCGTTATACAGCGCCGGGTAGTTGGCAATGGGTTGTCCGTTGATCAGATACTTGGTGTAAGACTCGTTCAATCCGAACAGGGACACCGTTTTGGCACCCGGAGTAAACGAATCCGCGTTCTGGGAGTTTTGTACGCTGCCGGTCGCATACGAGGCGCGCTGCAAGGCTTCCGCAACGTCGGCAAAGCCCTTCGCCTGAATGTCCGCGGCCGTGATGACCGTGACCGGGGTGAAGTTCTCCTTCTGGCTCTGCGGAATCAACGAGCCGGTCACGACGATCTCTTCCAAGGTGTCGTCTTTCGAAGCCTTGGTCTTGTCGTTCGGCACGGTTGCCGCAGTTGTATCGGCGGCCCTTGCCGAAGGAATCCAGGACGCAACCAAGCTCGTGGCGGCACAGATGACGACAGCGATTCCCTTGCGTGAAAAGCGCAGCATCCCGTTCGCGCCGTAAAGCGACCTTGACTGAACCATCGACGTTTCTCCCTTGATTCATCCCCTAATGACCGAGCCCGCGGCGATCGGTCAGGATTGCCGCTATGTGCAACCCAGCTGAAATATATCGCATTCGGCCGCCGGGCTACAGCAGATGCACCTGGTCACCGCAGCCACGCACCCCAACGAAGCGTTTGATGGGAGATTTGCACCACTCGCACGCACCCGACGATCGCGGATGTTTTCGCGGAAGAATCGCTATATGCTAAACACCCGGGGGTATATACCACCATGGTGGTTGTTCCCGGTTGGGGTCGGGATTCGACAACGATGACCAGCAACGATTCTCGGTTCGACATCGATGGCGGCCAAATCAGCTGCTGAGGGCAGGATTTGCGTCGGCATCGGCGGCTGGACCTATGAGGACTGGCGAGGCACGTTTTACCCGGAAGGACTGCCCCAGAAGCGCGAACTCGAGTACGCCAGCCGCCGGCTCACTTCCATCGAAATCAACGGCACGTATTACGGCTCGCAGAAACCCGCGACCTTCGCCAAATGGCGCGACGAAACCCCGGACGGCTTCGTCTTTTCAGTAAAGGCGCCGCGCTTTGCCATGAACCGCAAGGTGCTCGCCGAGGCGGGCCCCAGCATCACACGGTTTCTCGCCGGCGGCATCACGGAACTCAAGGACAAGCTCGGTCCCATCAATTGGCAATTCCTGCCCACCAAGCCGTTCGATGCAGCGGACTTCGAGGAA
>Ga0116229_10001018_pt1 | contig 42192 bp, 35 predicted proteins | sample S1TSphgellanicum_3_FD_87313 | JGI IMG/M metagenome (GOLD analysis project Ga0116229, IMG submission 87313) | Host-associated microbial communities from peat moss isolated from Minnesota, USA - S1T2_Fc - Sphagnum magellanicum MG | ecosystem: Host-associated > Plants > Peat moss > Unclassified...
TAAAGACAAGTGATGACATTTAAAGTTTTATTGGTATTGGAAAAACCATAAATTTTTCATGTTTTCAATTGTGATTTTTACTTTTAATTTTATAGATGTTGATATGTTCAATTTTGAATATAAAGAGAGGTGTGAAATTAGTAAGGAAACAATGAATAGATATTATGGAATGTTATGTTTCTTCCAATGTAAAATCGAACTTTGACCACAAGTTTGGTTTAAATTAAGAATGAACAAGAACTTGGAAATAATAAACAACAACTGTGATGATATCATTGTTATTTTTTAAATCTACATAATTATTTTGAATAATGAAAAAATAAGATTGTAAGTGTGGAAATGATCATTGGAAGTAGAATTTGTACTATTTTAAGTAGGTAGAAAGTAATTCAAGGGTAGAATTTGGCCCTACCATAAGCATTAGGTTTTATAGTTTTAAAATTAAACTTTGTGCAACAAAATTTGTATTTCAATTTCTACATTTGAAAATACTACAAAAAAAAAACACAAATTTAATACATTATAAATTGTAATAATAGTCCTACTATTTACATACATACACAAATCAATACAACAAAATCATTATCATTTTCATTATTTCAACAATAATTGAACAACATTGGTTCAAAACATAATCAAAAGAAAAATTCATAATAGTTTTCATCTCCAAGTTCCTCTTCTTCTTTCTCCTATATCTCTAAAATCTATTTTTGTAATAATAATCCCTTCTCTCAATCCTCCTCATGATCATCCTCATGGAAGAAAATTAATTCCCTCCAAAAACATAATTCAAACCTTTTTTCAATCCTAATCAATCCATAATGGTAATACAAATCCTAATTAGTTCAAAACCATAGTACAATCTTAATTAGCCCTTAACATTACCCCCTTGTATTTTGGATTTTGTCCTTGAAATCCTATAATTACAAAGCATAAAAAGTAAACTTGCTAATATACTAATTTCATCCCATTCTATACTTGGGGTTCCATCCACATACAACTATATTGATCCTTGCATCCCCTTGTTATCCATTACTTGTTGAGTTTGTTGTTATTGTTCTTCCATCCAAGTTAGGTATGACCATTGTCCTCCTCTTCCTTTATAGAAACTTTAACAACAATTGTTCTTTCATAATCTACAAATACATTAGTTGTTGTTATTGTCATGTATTCTACATATATGGGTTCTATAGACAAGGATTGTTTTCACTATTATACATGAACCTCTTCTTCAACATGTAAGTGTTGGAATGACTTTTTGTTAGGCTATTACTTCTACTACTTCTAAGGCAACATCCTTCATTTGGCCTCCTTTCATTTCCACAAGAGGTGTTGATGTTTTTCCTTCTATACCTACAAGTTCATAGTTAGGACCCACTTCATGTTCATCCACAATAGGACTATATGCCCTATGTTACATAGTGTATGGCAATGATAAAACAAGGTAGAACATAATCAAGATCTATTGGTAGATATTCAACAAAGGCAAAATGTAGATGGTTAATGAGTTGGATAAGATGAAGACATCTCATTAGTTGAGGATTCAAATTACTTTTGGAGGGGGAGGATTTAGCATGTAATTTTAGAGGTTGATGATTCTTGGGAAAATTGTTTTTTTACATAGAGAAAACTTAAAAAGTTGTTGGAGATCAATTTTATTTTATTTTATTTTATTTTGGCATAAATCATCCAAGCATGGAATAATTATGAATTGTCATCCATGGAGAAGAGGGTGATATGTTGTTCTTCATCCATATATAAGAAAGGTATGAAAATTTTCATCCACTCACATTGAGGTTATGTGGTTACTTTCAAACCTCTAAACAAAAGGTTATGTCTGGTAACCAGCATCGTCTTTGGTTACCTAGTCCTTATGTCTTATGACTCTTGCGTATTGGGTTAGCAAGTTGTTAGTAGGTAGGTAGTAAAACCAACACTTACCTATTTATAAATTATAAACCCTCTAGCTACCTAGTAGTTACCTATTTTCTACCTATCTACCTATATATGAGACCTATTTTCCTACATAATTGGTTACGAAGGTGAAACCAAATATTGATTTAGTTGAAGTTCATCCACAACTGAGTAATAACGGGCATCAAAAGACACATAAACATAGAAACATAGGGCCATTTGAACTCCTAGAAATAAATAATAGATTGTAAGATGAACATGAAACCTTGAACTGAAACATGACCTTGATAGAGAAACATGGCCTTGATACTAAAACATGACATATATAGAAACATAAAATTGAACCATGAAATTTATTAAAATACTATAAATATGAAGGAAGCAAAAAACCCAATTGAAAAATAGAAATTTAGATAGACACATTATCTTTGGTCCCAAAGGTTAAACCATGTGGAAGTAAAATACAATGTTGGAACATATTGAAATAGCTATGAAAATATGTTGGCAGCAAGTTTCAATATCCACTTCCACATCAGAACAATGTTCCTTATTACCACACTTGTCCATGTACTAACTAAAGTATTTTACAACTAAATATCCACATTCCCATGCTCCACTTATTTGGGCAATGGGACATGTACAATTGGCTTGATGCCAATAACTGCCGACTTGTTAGAATTGTGTGGTATGCCTTTTGTGTAAGACCACCCAAGTGCTACACACTTCACAAATTGATTCACCTTCCATGTATTGTGATATCCAAAAATAGAATCAAAGTGTAATGTGTAGTGGAGTTCCAATATGAAAAGAGACCAATGGCTTTACTCATTGTATGGAAGCACCAAAGTGTTTTCCAACTTGTTTGTATGACAAAGGTTTCTAACACCCTATTAAGTAATCTTTTCTCATGCATTATGTTTGTCTATGCACATAAGATCTAATACTCGCGTAGTCCAATTGTGTACAATGTAGTAACATTTCTAAGTAATGGGTTTTTCCAATTGTAACATAAATTGTAAATAAAAGTCTAGCAAAATGCCCCATAGTTCCCCTTGCTAATATAACAATGCTTTGAAATCATTGTCCTCTAGCCAAAGATGAATCTCCCTCTTTACATCACCCCCAAAGAATAGCACATAATTGTAAAGTTCATCCTTAGTTTATGTTTTAACCTTGCACATAGTTGTAGATTAGTGTCGAGGTCCTCAATTTTTTTCTTACAACAAATTTTTTCTCTATTTTCATGTTTTAGTAGTTTTATGTTCCATGTATCCATGTATTTGGAATAATGAAGATGTATGTTTTTGTCTATCTTTGTTTCTATGTATCTATGTATCTTTAATGTAATGGTTTTATGTATAGGTTTCAATGTTCCTTTAAATCTAGGTTTCTAATGATGCTATGTTTCTACAACTATATGTTTCATTGAATGTATGTTTCAAGTACATAGATGGTCATACCTTGTAGTCTTGAAAAGCTCAAACAACTTGAAAAAATAGAAAAATGTTATTAGGAGATGTATGAAAAAAGGGAAAAAAATGGAGAAAGACATAGTTGAATTAGGAACTTGCCGTTTGGCTTTCATGAAGCGAACAAACCACTGGTCATTTTTAGGTGGAGGCACCAACATAGAATAAAGTTTTTCTTTCGACAATGGTAGTGAAACTTCACTATCAAAACTTGAAGAACTTTTTATGACTATATCCCTTTTCTTCACAAGTGATTTCCTTGTTATTTTAGCATCGGCTTTCATTTTCCTAGTTTTTGCCTTTAATTCTTTATGCGTTTGTGTTTGGGCTTTATGTTCCGTAACATCTATATCCTTTGAAATGTTCTTGATAACCTAATTAGGTGTTGCACAACTTGGGGTACCTTCTCCAAGTCCTTGTTGAAGAATGTGAAACATAGTTTGGGCTAGCATCATTGCATTCACTATTGGGTCAATGGTCCCATTTTCATCAACATATGTGTTTGACCATGGTATATTTCCATGTATTGTGTCCTTTGGAAGCAAGATGCCGACTTGATCAGGTTCTAATGGCTTTGATTTGTGTGATCTTATTTGATTCCCATGTTAATTTCTAAAACATAATCCCCATGATGCTATCCCATAACTTAATTTAGATCATGTATTGTCGAAAGTTGTTGAACAAGTTGATAAAAGGCATTGAATGTCTAACTAGTTTTGACATCCACTTCTTTGATTAAGGCAAAGTTGATTTTTATTTCCGAAGCATGGAAATCATATGATGCATGAACAATTATGCCTTCAACCCAATCCTTAACATCTTCATGATATTTCTTTGAAACATGATCAATTTCATCAGCACCCAACATGAGTCGAAGTTGTTCTTGGGTCCAACTCAAAACTAATAGGAACTAACATGCCAAATTGTTTGAGTTTGTCTTAGTTTGTGTTGAAATCTTGCAAAGCTTTCATGGTTTCATCAACATTCATTACTTAGATTGGAATCAAGACTTGATTCTCCAAAACATGGACGACATTTGCTTCTTTGAGAACTGAAATGTGAACCTCTGAAACATGTATATTTGAAATGTGAACCTTTGAAACCTATGTATTTGAAATGTGAACCTTCAAAACCTAAATATTCGAAACCTAAACCTTTAAAACTTAGACCTCTAAAATTTCAATGTTCAAAACTTGAGATTTTCAAGCTTGAACTTCCAAAATGTCGACCTTCAAAAATTCGAATTTCTTTATATCAAAAAGATGATGGTCTTTCACTTGTAAAACATCATTAGGGATCACTAAAACTTGAAGTGTGACTTCCAAAACATGATGATTCATTGGCGAGATGTGATTCAAGGTATTCACTTCTACCATATCTGCATATGTTTTCACCACATTTTCTAGGTTACTCTCTATTTCAAATGTTTTGTGATGTGAGTTTTTTGTTTTTTGACCTACTCCTTGTTTGAACTCTCTTTTGGTTGGATCAAATCTGCTTCATTTTTTTCACAAACTTAGATGCCCTATCCAATGGCCACGAAGTTGGATGGTGCTTGCAAGGATAACATTGTTGGAGCACCTTCAATTGTAAGGTGAATGAGGAATAAAGAAACATGTTTTTGTTATACCACCTTGTCCAAGGCAAACATAGCTTTGTGGGGGAGATTAGTTAAAACATTTGGAACTTGGAGGCACACCCCAATGCACATTTATCCATCCCATGTCTATGTCCTCATGACATCAAAAATATTTCCTTATGTTTAGAAATGAAGCTTCTCCTTGTTCCTCATTTGTTTGCTCCCAAATTTCTTAGAACAATGCAATATCTTTGTGCACCATATCCTTTACTACCTTAATCTATATAGTAGCAAAAAAAACATCTTGAATAGATTAGCTGATGGTGACATGAACCTTTCATACATGGCCGTTATTTTTTCGTCCCTTCCCCCAAATAAAAGGTGACCATCTTGCTTTAATATATCGACAGCTTTTTGCCAAGCACAATAATATTCCACTTTCCTCGTCTTTCTAATGGATGCCATGTTAACACCTTAGAGTGGGCATGCACAATTAACATTCTTATCAAACAAATGCTATAAAAAAAAACTTTTACTAGCCAAACTTCCCAAGGAACATTCTTAAAAGGTGTTTTCCTTTGTAGAAGGTTACATGCAATTATTTTAGCCTCCTTGGAAGAATGCAACCAAGGGAGCTCAGGCCTCTCTGTCATAGGTAAACATTGGTCATTATTAATAATATGCCATAAAAGATTCCAATCCCATTTTATAACCTCAATTTTTCTTGCATTGGCCATATCAAACTCTTTGAGGCGTTTAACAACAAAGCTAAACCTTTGTTGTCTTAAGTTATCTTTGTGTTCATTTTTCGCCTCATTGAACCATTGTAGGCATTTTTGATACTTTAGAAACTCATGAAAGGAATTGGCTAATGATTGTTTGTCGCCAACTTCTAAAAGGTCCATTGTTTGGGAGACTGAAGCAGCAACCTCATCTCCATGTTTAGCTTGCATTCAACCCAACAATGAAAATTGTATTAACATATACATAACAAACATATGAAAAATACAAAAAATGAATAAGAAGTAACAATTAACATGTTACTTAAATCAAGATTCTATGTTATTCAACCAACTTTGTTGAAACATGTTATAGGCATGTTTCGGGGTATTCGTGGGGTGATAGAAACATGGCACCACCATGTTTCAAAAGACATGGAGTGGTTTTGTTTTGGGGAATTAAAGCATCTACCATGACACCTACTGAAAACTTAATAATGGAAAAGAACAAAAAAAACCTAAAAAGAACATGGATGTGAAACATAATGTGAATGAATATACTAGAGATGAATCTTTAACCTTCAATGATGTTGAAACACCAGTGATGGAAAATTTAAAACACGCATATGTATCCGAAATATAGATATGGCATGAAGGTTGAACTAAGTGATTGAAGTGACTATAAAATGCATATGTTCAAAATCATATGTAAATGTGAATGTATTACAATGGATCAATATGGTGAGAGTAACTAAGTACCACTTTGTTTCCTTGCATGAAGTTTTTGAATGTGCAATAGGAAACAATGTTGAAGTTTGAATCATGAACAAGGGTACCCAAAGTCTTTGCAAATTCTTTTTTATTTTGCGATTCCAATCCCAATTGATAAAATTGCATTACAATAGATGCCAAATACCTAGTGTTTTTATAAATTTTCCAAGAAACACTAATTTGCATTTTGAGAGTTCCTGAAACACAATATCAACCTCTCACAAGGCTTTGTTCTCGTAAAACACCCTATCAAGCTCTATTTTTTCTTCCTATCCCCATCATCTCCATTTGGTTTTTTGGGAGTTGATGTTAGGGTGTGCAATTCCTTTATGTTGGTACCCATATTTCTTGATGGTGAAGTTTTATTCAAAACCTTTGTCTATTTTGACTCCTCACTTTTCAAATCATGATCTAAATGTAGAGACCTTAGCAGGTAAATGCATTTGGAGATGAAACATATTATACCACAAAAACACACCAATTAAAACTTATTAAAACATGGCAATTAGCACCACTGAAACATGGTTATTAAAAATCGCTAGCTTTTATTCTAGGTTTGCTTACTATGATAGTTAAACATGATCATGTCCACGGACGAATGATGAAATTTCCCTAGATGTGTTTCGAAACATGATAATTGACAAAGAATTTTGTAATTTGTCATTGAAACATAAACTTACCTACTGATATCATAACATGTTTCTTTGGAAAGTGATAGAATGTTGAAACATGGAATCTTATTCGTTGATTGAAACATGATATTTTTGTTGAAAAAACCTAAAACTTTTGAAATTTTGGGGACCGAAAGCTAACTCATTATATCAAAATATGTTTCACATGAATTGATATGGGCTATTTTTCAATTGAACACTAGAAATTAAACAAATATTTTACGAGCATTTTACAATTGTTAAATTGAATCTTGTCGAAACTTAAGGAAACATTACAATGTTGTATATTCAAACAAAGAAGGTGTGATCCAATGCCACTATGTTGCAATTTCTCTTAAATGATAGGTTCCAACAAAATGGGGCACTCAAGTATCCTCTCTAACTTTGAAATTTGTTTGACTAATTGGCCTCCATGTTTTGTGCGACATTTCTTATAGACAAAGATTTGTGTGTATAGTTGTATTTTTAATATAACATGGGAACATGTGAATTAATTTGAAATTAATCCAATGAATAAAAAATTAATAAAAGCACTCATTAACATTATAATGCTTGCTTTTAAGTAGTAAAAAAAATTGTAAATGGATTTCATTTTTTTTTAAATGACTTTTTTTGCCAAATGTTTAACATGAACCTTAATAAAATAGTATGAAGAAAATTTTAAATTTTTTTGAAGATTTTTTCAAAAATATTTCAAAAATATTCTAAGAATATTTCCCCAAAAGTAGTCACAAAAGTAGTCAAAAAGCAAATAGGTGTGGCTCATGTTATCCTATTTACATCCAAACCTTTTACTTGTGAAGAATTTTCTAATGCATTTTCCAAGTATGGTTTCAACTTTGAAATTGGTGATTAGATAATAAAGTTATTCGTAAACTTACGAAAAAATGGTGTTGCAACCCCCTATTTGGTCACATGAGGGATGAGATTTCAAAACATAAGAAAAAAAATACACTAGGCTTCAACAAGGTATGCAATTGAGTCTAACAATAAATTTGGTGTTAACTTAGTATACCTTGTGTAACAAAAAATAAGGGCATAACAAGTTTCAAAATACCCACTGATTATGGATCAGCAATGCAACATTAGCTATGTATACAAAACATGCAAATCATAAATTCATCCAACAAACTCATAAAGGTGTCCAAATTTATAAAAGATATGTTCTAATTTTGTGAAATCTACTAAATATAGTGGTCAGACTGTTTCAACTTCATTCTCTTTAGCATTAATTGACCATATTTGCACATCATAAGTTTTTCTCACTTCCAAACCACCCATAACATAAATAGTTGTAACAAAATATCCCAATATAACATTCACAACACCCACACTAGAACATCCCACATAGATCCAAATTAATAGATGAAAACTACAATTCAATAAAGACGGATGAAGTTCAAAAATTGTAATGTAGAAATCCCAACTATCCTGCATGCAAACTTTAGGAAGTTTGACAAATACAGCCACAATGCCCATGCTGGAACAACCCAATAGAACCCAAATGAACAAATTAAGCTCACATTCAAAGGTCCCAAATTGTTGAATACTCTCTTCCTTCAAACAAGATACTTAAACCACCCCAACATAATGCCCATTCATGCAAACTCCTTTGCCAGGATGGTAGCTCACACAATCTTTAAGTCTTTCATCATCCCCTTCATCATGGACCTAGGTCTGTAATAGTACACATCATTAGAGGTCTATAGCATAAAAGAAAGAACTATCATCACCTCCCTAGAAAAACAAAATTTGTTCTTATTTCTGGCATTCATCCCTTCAACACTAGTCTAACACCCCAAAAACTCAAAATACAAATCCCACACAACATAGGTAAAAATCCAAAAACACCTAGCTACACAAAGCGCTTGACATCCTTGCTGCTTAAGTTCTACAACCATCCCATCTTCATTGATGTCCAAACAAAAAATCCTCATAGCCACCTTGCTCCACACACAACATGTCCAGAGTGGGCACCAAAAAAAATTCAAGCGTCGTTGATCATAAACACTCACAAGTCCATAACCTGCAAAAGAACAAACAAGCACAAAGACAGAAACCACACATCTCACACATTGCTTCCCATCACCATCAACCGTCAAGAATTTGTCATCTTGCTTTCGGTGTTGATGTGATGTTTCATCCACCTCGGTTTCCATCCCTAGATTTTTCATCACACCTGTCCTTTCTTGTCTTGAACGCCTTCAACCAATCACTGCTGCTGCTAAGTGTACTGTAGAAAATGTTCTCGACATTGGTGCATTTAATCCTGAGTCTCAGTATTTCATACCCTTATTTAATAAAATTTTATGACTTTGGGGACAACAGCCAGGAGGGGATGAAGCATCAATAGAGGGCTGTAACTCAGGCCCAACAGGACATGACTTTACGGATAACTCTAATATGTAAAATTTTTCCATCTTATATATTAATGCGATTACAGGTCAAAACTAGTTCTGTGATTTTTTAGAACCATCAATGAAGGGTCCACTTACCCAGACCCTATGGATCAGTTCTTTAGCTGAAAAAATCAGGAACTGCCTAACATAAGATTGAACTTTGGACCTGAATAAGAGCAGCTCCACCCATGCTCAGTATGTGACCCTGCATCAATATTTCTCACAACCAAGATTACTTATTTACTTTTTTCCCAAACTTGTCCATAAGACTGAAACTGGGTCTGCAAAAGCAGGGAGTCTACTAATTGCAACCTACCTGGACCAATCAAACCATCCAGTCAATCAAAACACTATGTAAGCATTTTTCTGGCCTCTCTCTGAATGTTTCACAAAACGAAATGGACTTGGATATTGACAATTCCTGAGCTTAAGTTATATCACAATGGCATTTAGTTTTTTGAAGACTTTTCACTATTTTGTTAATTTTCTTGGATGAATGTGGCTTTTTCAGCAAAAATTCACCACATTGCAAAATCACAAAATTGAAGAAAACACATGCATCACATTGGCCATGAAAGAAAGCAAATACAAGACATCACAATGCCTGTTGTGCATGAATTGAAGCAGTCACTTTACTGGGAAATGTTCAAAAATCTAGAAAGTATGCTCAAAATTAAAGAAACTTTCACATTCTCATTGACCAACCTTCACATTAGAGGCATGGGCTCCATAGTATATATTGTTTTCAGGGTTGCTTCTTGCACCTATCATTCTCCTCCAGCGTTTTTTCTGTGGTGAAATAAAAAATGGGGCCTTCAACTTGTACTAATGAATTTTTGAAAACCAATTCCCCAAATTCGTCATATTTCAAGCCAAAAAAGAAAAGTTGAAATCACCATATTTAGATCTAGGCAGTAAACCTACCTCACAAAATTGAAAGAAGAGAAAAAACTTGTGCTCCTCACATGAATATTGGAGGGCAATAAAAGAGAACTCAAAAGAAGTGCTTGTTAATTAATTTAGCATTTTATTAAAAAAACCATGAAAAGATCCCATCACAAAGAAGGAAGAAATCTAAATTTTCAGTCCCTTTTGAATCCAAATTCTCAAGAGAAAAATGTGTTGGTCAAATGAAAAGATATTTTAAAATTAGCTCCATTGAGTTGAAAGGAAAAATAAAAATTCACCCAATATTTTAAACCACTACTAATTAATTTCTACCATAGACCATACGAGCAACCAAAAATCCATGAATTTTGTGTAAGTGTTTTTGTTTTAAAAAAATGGTCTGCCTCCTTTTCAGGCTTCCTTTCCCAAATTTGGGGGTAAATTGACCACCGAATCTCCTCCCCTATGGAGTTCATCAAAATACACATTAACCTAGGAAACATGGAATCCTTCAGGAAATGCTTTTCTTTAGTCCTTAGTTTTCTTAGTAATGGGGGAGAAAAGAAGGTTAGAAGCTTCTTTCTAAGAAAAAAGCCAATTTCCTCTCTAACACATGATTGAGGTAACTCACCCTTGGTCATTGTTGGGATCCCACAACTAAACTGACTGGTTTGAAGTTTATCATATTGATTTCAATTTGATCCCATGAATTGAAATTTTTAAATGGGAGTATAATTTTAAAACATTCTTGTAAATGATTGGATGTTCCAAATGCATTCACAAATAAAATAAAAAATATTTTTAGTTAGTTGAGGATGTGCTATATTGACCCAATTTTATCAATTGTTCAATTAGACATAAGTTTACAACAGAATTTCACATTATGATTGGCATTTTTTGGTGCAAAATTTTGCCAAAATGCAAAAAAAAAAAATGATAAAAAGGTACTATTTTGTTGTGGATCCAAATTTTTTTAAGGTGTATCAAAAATCTATCATATTGTTGACCTTTTTGTTTTTAAAAAAAATATTTTTAATCCTTTTGTTCAACATTTTTACTAATCTTGTTTCAGCAGCAACATGGACACAAAATGAATCATATTGATGTTTCTAGATATAGAGTGGTCTATGGTATCATATTTCAAAATATGATAAATTTGAATTCATCAATGTGTATGGGGATCAAAATACAAGGTACAACTAAGGATGACATCTAGGACTATTTCCATTTCATCCTAGGTACTACACCTTGAAAAATTTGGACCTTCACAACATTCCCATTTTTTTATAAAATCACCAAACTTTGAAAAAAAATTGAAAAAATTTCCTCACATTTGAACTTTGATCTTTATTTGGTAGTAGCTTTTAAACTATTTAAATAGGTTCTAAAGACTAGTTGCCATTTAATGCAAAATCCCTCTTGGGATGCTAGCCAATGATACAACATCAAAAAATTGAAAAACAAATCATTGATTCTAATGTTGCATACTCCATTTTTAATTAAAGACATTATTTTGAATTTATAACCCAAAAAATTACGTTTTAATTTTTGAATTAATGTATGTTTTGAAATAAAAAATCAAAGAAAACCCAACTAAATGTAATTATGAAATTATATTAAAGTAAATTGAATATAGTCATGAAATTAAAAATGTGTAATTACATATGTAAATTAATTATAAGCATAAGCACTAACTTGTGGCTTTCATAATCAATAATATACTATGTTGCATGACCTGGTGGCCACCAAAACAAATACTATTTTCATAAGATATAGATTTCAAACCTACTAATACATTTACGTACAAGCAAACCTAAAAATGCATTTATCTACAAGTAGCAATTTTGGATCCATAGACAATTATATTGCAGTTGCTAGATTGGCATGGTGTCCCTTGTCTAATAGTCAAATAATTGAGTTTATTGTTGTCATAAATGGGAACACTAATGCTTAGTTTCAAATAACTCCTAGAAACTATTGATACATGTGATATAGAGTTGATAATACTAAGAGTTTCATAATATAATTATAGCCTAAAAGTGAATAGAAATGACCCAAGTTGAGAGGTTTAATCACCCTAAATGGATTATAAATGCATTTTAATGTTCCATCAAATTGATATGAATTCTTTTGAAAAGTCATAATTTTTGCCACATTTGTTAAGCTTTGATTTCTTGCACATGTCATATATCCACCATCATTCCCCTCCATGAGACACAATGTGTATGCTGATGCTATTTTTGGGGAATTTTCAATGACATTGTCATCTATTTAACAATAAACTTTTTGAAACATATTTTAAAATAACATTCATGTATAAAATGATCACAAATTTGTTAAATTTGGTGGCCACTAGGTGGAGTTCATCCCATCATCAGGTTGTTTAAAGTTTTGTTTTAAATTAATTTAATTTCTATTTATTGAGATATGTGATTAAACATGTGAAATCCATTTCATGAAATGACATAATAATCCATGTATGATTGCAGAGTCAAAACAAACATTTGTGACTTACATGACTATAGTTGAATTAGATATTTATGACCTACATGATTACAATCAAGTCACTTTTGTTGCTTTGATCATGATATATACAACTCTTCTTTTTTTTCTTATTCTTTTTGGCATATATCATGACAACAATCATGCCACATTGCCATGACCACATTGAATGTAATCATATACCTATATGTCATGGCAAAAGTGATTGAAGTCTTGATTGACTTTAGAGTCATGTAGCCATTGACCTATTTTTTTGTGATAGTGGTTAATGGATCAAACAAGAAATTTGGCAAGTAATTTTTTGTTTGAATCCAATCAATTAGATCTAAATAAAAGTTTCTTCCCAATATTGGTTCATGATGAGAAATTCTCTTTAAGAGTTTTGAAATTTTGAAATTTTGACTTTTTATGCCTTTTACCAAATAAATTATGTTTGCAAAAGTGCACATATTGATTGTAAAAATTCAAAACACACCCAACATGAGATTATGAATGAAACTGAAATTGGTGGCCATAGTTTTCAGAGCATCAAAAAATGTATTAAATGATAATGCTCATGTTTGTAGTGCCATTATCATGCACATAATCATGGCATCACTACACATGTGACAGACTTATGACAAATCTTCCAAACCTTGAATTATTCCTAAATTGATTCCATTTGACAAAAACTAGGCACTGAGTCAAGGTTTCTCTGCTGTATTTTTACATGCCTAAGAACATTATCTTTTCACTGAAATTATCATTTTTCTAAAATATAACATTCTGACTCTAATTATATTATATTTTTCATTCAACTTTCACAAATTAAAATCATATAACATGCAAGTCTATAGTATCCAGAATGTTTAATCAAAGTTGAGGATAGTCATAATTTTGGATTAAAATTTCAATCCTTTTAGTGACCATGATTGTCAATATGCCCAACTTGCAGCACCAATAGTTCACCTTATCTAGTAGCTACATGTGATCAATAGCTAGCCAAGTGGTTACTAATTAGACAATTAAAAAGAAACCAATTTAGATATTTACCAGTCAAGGTTGCAACCATTAGACGGTAGAACTCATTGGGTCCAAGGATGTCAAATTTCACACTAATTCATGAAAATTCACAAACCTAATATGATTCAAGATGGACATCATTTATCAAAATTTATTTTGAAAAATTGATTCATATCCACAATGTGCATCCATCATTGACCTTTAATCCAATTGTCATGGTCACATTCATATTTTAGATGGCATTTTTGCAATGTGCAATCTCACATCATGTGATCACATTTATCCATTGGGATCTGCAGCATTCTTTCCCCTGAAAATGCATATGATGGGATCACATGCCTCTATTGAAATTCTTTTTGTTGGTTTCATCCATTACACTTGCCATCTATTCATTTAATATCCATCCATCAACCTAGATTTCATGAAATAAGGTTGAAAGAACCATGATGCTGAAAGAGCCAGCATGCTAAAAGTTGTCATTTAGGAGTGCCCTCATCAAGAAGGGAAAATTTTGTTTGGACCTAAGGCATCAGAAATCAAATGAAGCAGTAAAGTGCAATGCAAACTAGCCTGCAATTATTACATATCCGATTTCTCCCTTTGAACTTTACCACAAGATATGAACTTGGTCAAGTCAAATGCTATGAAGCTTATAGTGCAAAATGGTACATTAGAGAGAGGTTCAAATTGGCATATATTAAATATTTTCCATGGAGAAGCCCAATCCATAAAGTCCAAGAGTGTAAAAAGGAGTCTGATAAGCATCAATGATCTGTAATTGTCAATCAGCAGAGATTCTGCCCTGCACCCTAAAACCTACTTATTAGGATAAACTGCTCTTTCAAATGCATGCACATATAATAACATCAAGGCGAGGTCTAGGACAATTTCTCCAAAGTTCAGGACAAACATTTATGTGACTGAATCTCTCCCAAGTAGTGGAATCGTGTCAGATAATGGCCATTGCACTCAAACCTAGCTCACAGCCATGGGTTACTCAACCAGGTCCTCTCAAAGGTCATAGTTTGTCATTTTGTTTCTAATTTGAAGACAATGTTCAACTTGCACATGTTAAGCATATTGCTAACGTTTATTTTGAGTCAGAATCAAAAATTATTATTTTTTCAAATGATGTGTTTTTTTTTTCATATAATGTAGAGAGCACAAAGAACAATAGTAAAATAAGCATGTTTATTGCGATGAAGGGTACTTGATTATATTTTAAATATATAAATAATTCAAATTACAAAAAAAAAACTTCAAATTGAAAAAGTCGAATTTTAATTATTAAATTAAGTGCTTATCAATGAAGCTAAAAATGCAGATGAGCTGTTGAAAGAGGTTGAGTGGAGGAAAAATAAATATAGCACTAACTAGCCTCTTTTATTTATGAGGATTCCCCCACACAAAATGGTTAAACAAAATGTTTAAACCAAACCAGTGTTGGTCTGATATAATGTAGGCTTGTGCCTAGCGTTGAGGACCTTAAAAAGCTGGTATGACCTAAAGCCAATATCAGCAGTGTACCAATATCAACTTGGTAGGGACCTGAGCTAATACTGAGTTTATACTTATATCAATTTCAATACCAGGTATATACCATCATGCAGCATGCCATCCAAAAATCAGTCTTAGACATCCAATACCAGGATCAGGCTGTCGTCAGAGTATTTAAAAATGACCCAATACCAAGACCAAGCTGACCTATGATGTTTTTTACAAAAATTCCCATGTGATACCAAGGTTGGTATATTGAAAAGTTGATACAATACCAACACTCCTCATTACCTTAAAACATAAGAAGAGTAGTGATCAACTGATCATCATGAGCTCATCAAATATACAGCCAAAAATGTGAAGTCAAATTATATCAACTGTACAGTACACATTACAAAGCCAAAATTAATCATGCAGCTAACAAATGCATGATTCATGATCATATCATGGTTCTGCACATCCTGATTTCCAACAACAACAACAAAAAACACAAAACAAAAGAATGATCTGTACTGTGGTTTAGGGTTTACTGTAAACTTGTCCATCAGAGGAAGACTTGCTGCAGCAGTTGCATGTGATGCAGCAGCAGCAGGAGGAGGGCCGTGGCGCAGATCATCAGGTGTGCAGAGCAGCCAGTAACATGAGTTCTCCGGAATATAAAACAGGGATTACTCTGTGTGATTCTTTTAGATCAGCTAGGGAATTGTAGTCTGTTGCTGATTAGTCTGTAAATTCTCCCTTCAAAAATTCCCCAATAGGTACCTGAGCACCAACATCATGCAGCTCTTGCATTCTGCAAATCAAGAGCTCCACCAAACCCAGGTACCAAATACCATATAGCTTGCATCGCCACAGCAGTTCCACAGTCCTTGTACACATATATACAAATACAGAGAGAGCCGAAAGAGACACAGAGGGCCGACAGAGAGAGATTGGCTGTTGTCGTGAGCTGTAGCTTGTGGATGATCATCATATCAATCTACTGAAGGAGAAACCGATGGAGAAGAAGAAAAAAGATCAATTGAAGTGGTGACGATCATGTCGTGCAGATCACCTATGATGCTAGGGGACAAAAAGGAGGAAGGGTGGATGTTCACCAACTGCTGCTGATGATGTTACTGAACAAATTGAGAAAAGTGGAGAGCTGAGAATGTGATTCCTTCCGCAAGAGGAGGAAACATGTGGAAGAGATTATCGGCCGTGAGCATTCTCCTGGGAAGTGGATGTCGGTGGTGGTGGTGGCGGCGGTGAGGTAGTAGCCGAGCTTGGATCATGCGGGTGGCTGCCAGATGCTGCAGCTGGAGGTTGAAACTCGACTTTAATGTCATGACCCTCATGCTGCTTATATCGTGATGATCTGCAGTCGCAGTTCGCATGATGGTTGCAGCAGGCGGAAGTGGAGATCATATCTGGATCTGACTGGTATCTGTACAGGGTTTCCTGCAATGTGGGTTGATCGATACTAGTGTCGAGCTGTTGGAGCTGGCTGGATTGTCGTTCATGCTCTGCTCCAGCATTGATGGGGCTGTTGCTCTGATGTTGAGCTATTGCTAACTGATGATGATCCGGGCTTGCTGCAGCGCTGTGATGATGAGTAGTACCACCACTGCCACCTTGTCCATGAGAAGCTGCCGGATGAGCTCTAGATTGAGGCGAGTGTAAACTTCCTGAGTCGACATCGTGGATATTGTTGCCTGAAAGCTGCATGTGTTCTTGAACCGCCTGACCTGCTGCACCCTGCAAGCTGGCCAAGTTGAAGCTCCCGCCTGTACCCTCGATCACACTTCCCGGTCCTCCAGAGCTGCCCATCGGGTTCATGTTCAAGCTCTTGCAGGTACCTGAGAATTGTAACATGTTGTTAAATGTTGCAGGTCCCTGCAAGCTTTCGAACACGGAAGAATGCTGGTTGAGAAAGTCGGAATGCGACGACCCCGGCTGCATTGATCCAAAGCTGGTTCCTGGGAAGAACGTCTGGCCGTATCCACCTGCAGCTACTGGCAAGATGTTGAACTGAGAATTCGAGATGTGGTCGGATTGGAGCGATTGGAGCTGATCGGCTTGGAATGATCCGAACTGGCCTTGAAGCTGAGTGCCACTAGCTGCAGCACCCACTAAACTCGGCAGATTCAAGGCGTGCGCGGGACTGGGACGCTTGCTATCGGATGCTACAGCTGTTGCCTGCCCACTGGAAGCTCCGTGTTTCGATAAGCTGCCAATATGTTGTCCTGATCCCACCGAAAGATTTGACTGCATGAAGCTGCCGCCGTCTAGAGGCGATCGCTGCTCCAAACCATACGGGGATGATCCTTGCGCCAAGTGATCTTGTCCAAAAGCATTTCCGGAAGTGGCACCACGTGATGAAAGCTGGGTGTTGAAAGTTCCATAGCTAGTTCCGAGCGATGGGCGAGCCTGCGAAAAGCTGCTGCCAGGTACCTGCATCATCTGGTCTGCATCTCGCGGGAAGCTGCTCACCGTGTTGCCTCCTTGCAGGGAGGAGCGAGTATTGTCTGGAAGTAAATTAGCGGATGCTGCTCCCCCTACTGCTGCAGTGGGCTGTGCCAAAAGGCCTTGCCAGCTTTGCTGGAAGTTGCTTCCAGCCGAACCTGATGAGTGCAAGAAGAAGTTTGCAGCAGCAGGCGGAGGAACAGCAGCAGGCACTGATGGGGTTGAAACACCAGCTGCTGCTGAGCTATATCTCTGAAGGTTCAAACCCGCGGCTTGCGATGCTTGATCTCTTTGTTGAGCGAACTGGCCAGTAAATCTGCTGAAACTCCCGGGAGTATGTGCAGCTGCAGCAGCTGCAGAGTTGTTCTGTGCTGAAAGCCTGCTCGCAGTACAAAACACAGTGGCAACATCAGAGACTGTCACCAAAACAAAAGCTCATCTTGCACGGTCAGACGCGATGTCCATCCCGAAGCTTGTTACTTCAATCCATGCCCAAAACATAGGCATGCAAAGGGATGGAATGGGAACTGTGGACCATGCAAGAGGAATGAAAATTCTGTAAACGACCAGCTGCCCCTGCAGCATGTCACCAGGTTTGCTTCGACGGCGCTCCTGCTTAAGCGGGTCCTTCAAACCCTAAAACCTTGACATGTTCTGCACCGGGGGGGAGAGCATGAGGAATTCATGCAAAATATGTTGTAGCCTACGAGGGAAGCATCCCTGTTGAGCCAGAGAAAGAGAGACCAACATCGAGCACGGCAAACTTGTGAGACTTACATCCACGAAGAGAAAGCCGCAGGCTGCTGTTGCATGACCAGCTGTCGAGCGTGCATGTACTGTTCCCGTTCTCTCTCTGCAAAATCCGACACAGCAAACGGCCCCATGAGGCCCACACACAAACGGTCAGAACGCTCTCCAACGGTCTTCTGCAAACAACAACAAGCTTATGCTCATGTGACTGCTCTTGGAGACTGTTTCCGGGTGCAGCGACTGGCATCACCTCGCAGCAATGGGTCCCGCAGAAATTCTAAGTGCCGTCGAAGATCATGAAACTATATATTCTTCACTCGACAAACCCTTGGGTCACAAAAGGTTCGAAGGATTCTAAAAGAACAAGCTTGTTGTATACTAGATCATGCCGGAAGAATTTCCTTGCCATGAGAAAACAAAACACGCAAACAACTACCAAACAACTACCAGAAATTAGGTTGTGTGATGATCTAGTGCAGTGCGCATCACCTTGACGATGCCGGTTCATGTGTCCACCCAACGCTTGGGACTTCGCAAACTTCATAGGACAAAACCTGCATTCGTAAGGCTTCGTAATATCCTCCTCTGCTCCCTCATGATGATCAAGCTGCTTTCTCTTCCGCTTCTCTGTGCCAAACCAGATGGCACCCAACAATCAAGCAGTTCAATTCTTCTTCTTCTTCATTTCTTCTTCTTACATCATGAGCACTTGCTCATGATTCTAGTCTGCATACATACAAGCTAATTGCGTCAAACTCAACACAAGCTAATCACAAAACCCCTCGGATCGATCGTCCCCCAAAACTAACTTCTTGCCAGGAGGACGTATAAGAATGTTGCACTGCACATTCGATTATACAATATGCTCTATGAACCCGGACAAGTCATGGTTTTTTGCATCAGCACTGAACTCCATGCAAGTTCTCGAACTCGCAACAGCAGTTGCATGATGAACAATCCGCCTGAGACGGACATTTCTTCCTCGAGCGTCACTGGGTCATGCAGCAGATGGATTTCTACAGCTTGAATTACACATGCAATCGAATATAACTCTCGAAAGAAAATCTCAGATGTACCTCGGAATCATCATCATCATGAGCATGAAAAACACAAGGAGTAATTCTAAAAGCAAGAAAGAGAACTCTTTCTGGAGCCTTTGGAATACGACGACTAGTCTTATGGAAAATCTAGACGCAGAGATCCTGCAGCAAACATGCATGTACCTGAGTTTTCGCTGGCAGCAGTACTACTGTGGGAGCCATGATCTGCATGGTACTGAACACTGCCGACTCCAGGTAGGATGGCACCGCCATGCTGCGCCTGAAACTGTTTCCATTCCGAAGTGGGTGCAACAACAAGAGCAGCAGCAGCAGCATGAGAAAGAGGATGAGGAGGAGAATCCAAATTACCCCCCGGAGGACGAGCACCGACCAAAGTCCTGGGGATCCCCGAGGTCATTATAATCTCGCAGTCTATTTGGTCTAAGAGAGAGACAGACCAAAAAAACAAAAAAAATCTATTACTATCTTTCAGTGGTAACACCTAGCAATGAACCTGTTACTGCTTGCAAACAAAGCTCCAGATATGTGCGCGCAGTACTCGCAGTAGTTTTTGCATCCGCCCAAGAGAAGCGTCAGTAAAGACAGACACAAAACACGCAGTTCTCCGCCAACAACAACAAACGCGCACGCACACGCACAAAAACAGAAGTGCTGGATATTTATAACCTAGGAAGAAGCTCCGCCCGTCCTTCCATCGGAACCGTCAGTTAGGAAAACCATCCATGGAGAAGAACCTCAAGCCATAATACATCGAGGCCGTCCGTCTATAGATCATCCATCGAGATCTGGATGACAACATGAGCTTCGTCCCAATCGCATCCATAAGGGCACCACCACTTTCTCATGATGTCGTTTCGTTGCGTCGTCTGTATGTCTCTCTTCTTCTGTGTCGTGTTTTACATTGTGGTTTTGTTGTTTCGTGCGCTTTTTTGTTCTTCTCTGTTTTGCGTTGTTTCTCTTTGTCTTGCATCTGGATTTCTACAATTTTTTTGGCACTGTTTCAGAAGTTGCAGTTAGTTGCAGATCTATTTTCATTGTCGTCTGTGGTGTTTTTCTTTTGGCCATCTTTCAACTATATTTTGGTATATGTCTTTGTGATTAACGTTGCTGGTTCCGTTTGGCTCGTTTGGTTGATTTCCGGCGATGCATTGTCTGATCATACGGATTGTGTTGTTTTGAATTGCGGTTTATGATTGTTGCAGGTATGACGTACTTCATCTTATTTTTCCGTTGTACTTGCCTCGCCTGTTTGAGTCTTGGACCTTGGCTGGCACCATCTCTCTAAATTTCCTTTCCAAATCACTACAGATCTATCTGAGGAATCAAGCATTACTGCTCATGTACTGATTGTGTCCTAAATAAAGGAAAGTTTGTTTGGCCTCCTGATCTTGTTTCTTTTGCTTTTACTGTTGCCTTTAGCTGTTGCATTCGCAACAGTGGATGAAGTATTGAGGAGTTATTTATGACTGCCGAGAGTGGAGAGAGCAGTGAGGCGCTTGGTCCCCTGTTTCCCTTACTGCCAGATCTGAGATTACTCTTCAGCACATATTGCCACGGCTCCTTAAGATCTCGCCGTACCGCGAGTTTGAGCCGTTAAGACTTTTATCAAGGGGATGGTTAACAGAGATGATCACGTCTGCTGAGTGGCGCCAAACTCTTGTGGGAGCTCAGCCCAAGCGGGCAGGAGGAGGCACATCGAGATTACGAAGATTACGAATATTGGCCCTCGAAAAATGCACGGAGTAGATGGAACACAACTTAGATTGTTGGTCTCCATGAGGTATGCTCTTGATTTCTTTGTGACTTCTTGGTTGTTCTTCCCTTCTACGCTTTTTAGCCACAATAGGTGTTTGTAATGTATGAACTTGGATTTCTCAAGGACGTCGGTCAAAACTCAAAGCATGATCTGTTGGTTGTTGAGCAGATGAGACTTGGAGAACTTGTATTCTTCTTTTTTTGTAAGATGCTGCACATACGGCAAGTGAATGGCAAAGTGTTTCATCTTGCAATGGTACACCGATTTTTTGGAGATTCTTTCATGTAGTTCTCGAAATTGCAGTAGATAGGTACATGAGAGTTGTAAGAGACTTCGAGTTCTCTAAGTAAATCTTGGAGCCATTTTGTTTCTTTTGTTGCCTTCATGAGAGCTTTATACTCTAACTCTATTCAAAAGAAAGTTATTGTCCCTTGTTTTTCGTTTGTATTGTTGCTCTAGTGATTGGAGTAATTCCAGTTTTGAAAATAAAGCCGCTTGCTGATTTTCTTGTATCCGGGTCTCCATTCAAATTGACATCGCTGAACCCTATGAGGTCTATTTTTCCTCCCCTCTAATACATTAATCTTATTAGTAATGCTTTTTAGGTATCTCAAGATAGATTTGGTTGCTAGGAGGTGAGCCTCTTGGGAGCTTTGGGTGGATGCATGTTGCAATGTAAGCAAAATTTCTCACAGTTCGAATAGTTTTGAGTACTTGTCCAAGTTTGATACATGAATATTTGGAAAACATTATGTGATGAAAATTTGCACTAGATGATGGTTTATGTCTTAATGGTCATTATATTGTGGAATTGATGCATATATGAATGTTTTAAAATTGTTTAACAAAATATTATTTTGATTTGCAGGATTTTGAAACATCATTGTAATTGTAACAAAAAGTTTTTAAAATTTTAGTTTTAATAAAATTTTGTTCATGAAATTTTACACATATAAGAAGATACTCATAGTAAACAATTTTTCCCACCAAAATTTTCAATTTTTTTTTTTAGAAATTTTTGTTTTTAGTTGGACCTTGAAATCTTTAAGCAAGGGAAAGTTGATTGAGTTGTGCAATTGATCATCTTGAACTTGATAACGAGATTTTTGGTGTATGTTTTTTGATGGAGAATAATTCCCTTAGGTCCTTATCCAAGCTCCAAGCTAAAGTATTTTGAATCCATTCCCAAAATTGTCATTTCAAATCGGTTTGGACTTGATTTGATTGACTCTTGTTGTGTGGTTTCTTGTTATGAATAGGTCATCAACACACAATATAACTAGGATTAGTTTATCATTTTTTCTAAGGTAAAGATTTTTATTGTGAATGCTTGTAATTATATTTTAAATTTTTAAGTACATTCAATCCTTTTGAACCAACTTCCAAGCTTGGGGTGTTTGGTTGAAATTGTACAACATTTTGTGCATTGACTTGCACATTGCATACTAGGTTTTCATGAACCTAGCAAACAAATCTATATGGGGTTACAAGCATGATAAAGTATGTCAAAAAAGTAGTCTAAAAATTTTAATTTCAAAATAATCTCTTTTCAATATTAACATGAAAAAAGATATTAAAAACCTATTTAAATTGCATTTTGAAATCATGGGAGCATTTTATTGTGTTTATTATAAGTTGTACATAAAGTTTGAGGAATTTATATATAAGAAAAATGGATGAAAAGTATGTTTAAAATTGGTTAGTTATTCAAATTTTCCAGAATAACTTTACATTAAAACTTTAATAGATTATGACTTGAATATGAAAAGTTGAAACTATATCCATACACATTAGGCCTTCATCAACTTGAAAGTATAATAATTATAATTGATGTTGTACTTTCATGTAATTGTAACTCAATTTTGCAAAACTATGACATGTATTTTTTATACTTGCATTTCAAAAAAATGTACTTAATGCATATTAAAACATATGTTTCTTCAATATTATGCAATGAAATCAAAGAACTTCATTGCATAATATTGTTGATCATTGATTTAAATAATATTCATGGATTCAATGCATTAAAATATATTTTATGGATACCTTCCAAACAAACAAATGTCTCCAATTGGCATATTTTACCATGTTCATGCCCATGGTTGTTTCATGTACACTTATTCTTCAAGTTTGCCATTCAAAAATGTTGATGTAACATGTGACTCATAAACTTTCCATCCAAGTGGGAGGTTGGAATAGAAGTGACCATTTTTATTATAATCCATTGAGATATAAATGAAAACATGTATTGATTCTCAATGCCAAATATTTGTTCAAGTCCTTGAATTACAAAGATGGGTTTTATAGTTAATGTGAGGAACTAGTTTTCCTCTTCTTGATTTTGTAAATCCACTTGATACAAATGGCCTTGTGCCTTGGAAGTAATGTTGTCAATGACCAAATGTAGTTTTTTGTGATAGACTCCATATCCTTTTTCACAACTTTTCTTCATCTACTATCATTAAATATTTCAAAGAATATAATTTTTTGTCCATATTTTTTTATTTTATTCAAATAATTTTTTAACTCAACTGATCAGATTCTGATTTTAGTAAATCTCCTTAATAACTGGGCATATTTCTCTATTTTTTGTATTAATACACTAATATAAGTTTGTTAGCTTGCAAAAGATTCACTTGAATGGGTGAAAGCACACTTTAAAAGGTCACTTTAGGCAAAAAAAATGTTTTTTTTTACTACATTTGTATTATTAATTTTGGGGCAATTTTTTAAAATTGCATTTAGCATTTTAATAAACACATTCTAAAATGGATTTTGATACAAAAGCCTCCAACATAATTCTCGTTATCTTTCAAATTAAAGTAAATTTTCAACAATTTTTTTTTCAACATAATTATGCTTGTTTGAATGAGAAATTCATCCAAATGTTTTTTGTGAAATCACATGAGTACAACTTTTCATATGGAATTGAAATAATACAATCAACTCATATTCAATATATGACTAAGTATTTCATCAAGTGTTGTAATTATTTGAATCATTTTAAGAATATTATTGTAATATATGGGTACATATATTAATTTTCATAAATGTATTTTTTAATCATTTAATATCAATCAAAAAATGTAATTTCTTGTGACAATTATATTATTTAGCAATTAAATTACCTTATTTTAAGTATAATTTATGAAAAAATATTTTAATATTAGCTTGGTGGAGGTTGAAAATCACATAGTTTCTAAAAACAATATTTGTGACAACATTTTTGGCCACTATAATGTGCTTTCACCCATGTTGACATTTATTTGGCCAAATCAAATTCTTCTTGATTTCTTTGTGTATTATGCAATAGGTCCTATTATCCTCCTTCATTTGGTAGTTCAGTCATTGTGGGGAGCAAGATTTGCAATTTTTTTTTGGTGATGTTCATCTTTCATGATCCTTCTACAAAGACATCTCCAAGTTGGGTTCAAATAATTGAGCAATTCATTCACTACCATGTCCCAAGATGTAATCACCTCTTTGGGATTTGATATGTAGCATTTATAAAATGTGATATTCATCAATTCCCACATGAATAACCCTAACCTAGATCTATTTTTAAGTTTGTTTCACTTAATGTTAAGAACGTGGATGTGAGCCTTTGTTCCTAACACTTTTAGGTTTGATAGATGAAGTTTGTTCTTGGTGAAGACCTCCACTAATGGTGTTCTTTACACTTTTTTTTTAATAGTCTTTAGTTTTGTAAAAACCATGTAGAATTCATCAAGTCAACCTAGTTGTTTGGGAGGGTTTCCTTTAGCCACAATGCATCACAAATTTCTAAAAGTGATATATTTTCTTGCTCAACTATGTTGATTTATTTAGGTGGGAACTTAGGTAACTCCCTTATAATCCTTTGTCTACAATAGAAGTTATTGAATTCAACTAATTTATATTTTCATTTGTTGTCAAATATAATTTTTTTTACCCTTCTATCAATTTCATTTTCAAAGCTTTAGAAGCTTAATGGATTTTAAACACTTTATTTAGATCCTTCAACTCAAATCATCAATGAATGTGATGAAATAGCAAACTCCAAAGTGATTTGATGTTGAATGGGTCATTTTTGTGAATGAAGTCTAATATATGTTTTGTTCTCCACTTGTTGGCCTTAGGGAACTTTTTTTTAACTTGTTTCCCTCTCAAACATACTTCACAAATTGAATAAATATTTGGTAACTTCAACGCTCTAAATTTTTTTTGTTTGTTGGTTAATTAACTAGTGGAGAGCTTCAAATTGAGATCTCCCAATCGTTGATGCCATAGGATACTTTTTTTTATGATCGAATCCTCAAATTTGTTGAGATCGTCATATATGACATTCACTTCTAAATTTTTCAAGGACTCAATTTCTAGTTTATAAAGACCCTTTCCTCTAACTTTAGATCCATTTAAAACTATAGATATCTTTGTTTTGATGTTTTTTACTATGCAAGTTTTGGGTAAATGCACATTGTGATGTCCTTTTCTTTTGCATCACAATGCAAAACTCCAAACCCTATAACTATATAATGCTTCCTAAGTTCAATTGATAATGAAATTTGTAAAAAAGAATTCATATTTAAAATCTATATTGTCATAGGGATAACATATTGAAAGAGAAAAACCATATGTCCATTTTTGGGTTAGGCGGGACTTTCAAACTTTTGTTTCAAATTGGATCATAGTCCCAAAATTTATAAAAGGACTCATATAGATCTTGGTTTAAGAAATAATTTGTTTAAATTTTATGTTTTGCCACAAGTTGTATGGTCAAAAGGGAAATTAAAATTCTTGTGGAAGATGTCATTACAAATGAAAATAGGCATTTAAGAACTTTTTGGAAGGCTATAATTCATGGATTTTTATTAAGTCCTTTTCAATATGAAAATTTTGAATTTGATTCAAGTGTTTTCATTGAAAGTGTTATATAATGTATTGTAATAGGTATACAACACATAGTTCTTACAAAAACTTCATTTCTAATTGGTAAATTATTTTGAAGGTGGTGACAACATTAAAAAAATTGTAGAATGGACTCTTATCATGCCATTTTTGGTCCATCACAAGACACATTTACCAAAAATTATATTATCAAACCAACATCAATTAATTTTTTAATGAATGGTATTATTGAGTTCTTGATTGATAGGTTAATTGCATTTGAGACTTCAAGGACCTTTACTCTCTTTCTTAGTAGTCATGGTGAAGATATCTTGAGAAATTGAACAAACTTCCAAATATTTTCTTTCTACAACAAGTTTATCATTATGAATGCCAAACAAAATAATTCAAAACTTCATTCAAGATAGTTGAACTTGGGAATAAAGATGTAAAATTTGAAGGTAGAACTATGAGGAGATTGGAAAGGCTTGAAGAGTTTTCTATGATTTTTATGACGTCCAATATCTTCCATTCCACCTTCATTTATTTCTACCATGATTCTTCTTGTGGCAAGTTCTTTTCCTTTTCCCCTTTCTTAGTTTTGAAATATTGAATTCCTTTCCTTTCTAATCCCCTAGCTTTGATACTATATTGGAGGTGACAACCCAAAGATATAATGCATGGGAATGATCTTGAAATAGGAATACCATCCTAAAATGTTAGTGTAAAGAGAAAGGTTAAAAAGAAAGGCAAGAATGATTAAATAGAAGATTTCATTACAAACTTTCAATATTATGAAATTTCAATAGAATCCATGTGAAATTTGTAAAAACAATATGTTTGTGCCAAATTCATGGGTTTCAAAATGTAAAAATGGCACAAAAAATAGATATATATATTTTTTATATAAATAATATGTCTTTTTTACTTATTATATTTTGATGTGAAGTATATATTAACTAAATCTATGCAATTATCATGATGTAATTTTACATAAAACATATACGATTTTTGTATGAACCTATGCAACTCGGATTTCGCACAAAATTTGTAGAAACCTATGAAACCTAATAAGTTTGTGATGTAATTCAAGAAATCCACTAATCTAAAATCTTTTATACTAACCACTTTCCATTCATCAAGATGTTGAATGATAGGTCTACCTATATCTGTCCATGAAGGGGATAAACAACAAACATGTAACTTGCAAATCACCACTTGGATGCATCCGAACAATTAAACACATACTAGGAGGTAGTGACCAAAACTCTTGAGATGATGCTTGCACCAAAGTGCTATGTTCTTTGATGTGACAATGAATACAAATTGTAGTGGCAAGAGGAGCCAAATATGATGTGCATGATCTTGGTATCTGCCACCAAATCCTTCTTCATTCAAAAAATTGTCCCTTTTGAGGAAATGTGAAAAGTGGAACATTTTCTTGCACAAGCTTGTTGAATTTGAATGCATCATTTTTGCATGGAACAAAACAATATTTCTCCAAATCAACCTCAATCAAATGAATGAAAGAAGTTAAGCGTCTGTTCTTGCAAGCTTGTTGAATTTGAATGCATCATTTTTATATGGGAACAAAACAGTATTTGTGCAAACAAACCTCAATTGAATGAATGGGAGAAGTCAAGTGCCTCTTCTTGCAGAAGCTTGTTGAATGTGGATGCATCATTTTACATGCAATAGAACAATATTTGTGCAAGCAAAAGTCAATCTATTGAGTCATTTCTCATTGTGTCAGAATGTTAACATCATCCAGGACAAGAAGAAAATTGAATGCCTATGCATGTCTTACATGATTCTCACGATTGATTGTGGTTTTGGCAGGTCACGAATGGATTGTAGAGTCTGGATTTTAGAGAAGTTCTTCTCAGATGCTTTACAGTGGTGTGATCACACAGGCAGAGAAGGTAACAAAATCTACTGCTGTCATAACTCTCTTTCCATGCAAGAGTTCGTACCATTTTTCCTGGTTACAATTTGGTCTGATTACCTCACCTCTACAACTAGGAATGAGAAGTCACTTCTGACTAAATCTTTTCTTCCAAGTGTTTGGTGAGGCTGGATACAGAAAACAGTTTAACTTACTGCATATTCATAAAGTTTGCCATTCATCGATTGGCCAAGCTTTGGAATTCAGTGCAAAAATCTGACTCCCATGTATTTAAACATGTAAACTGTAAGCCTTATCTGCGGGAGCTGGTTAACCACTAATTCATCCCCTGACCTCTACACAAGCTTCTTCTCTTACTTGAGCCTGAGACAGTTCTATTCAAACATCTTCCAAATCAGTGGTTTGGCATCCATGACCATCAAGCCAGTATAAGCACTAGCATTATCTATTGTGTAAGCCACTTTGAAGCATTTAGCTTTTGCCTGTTTCTCCTTGTCATTCTGGACTTCGACCTGAACTATGGGATATCTCAAATAGAGGAACCCATTCAGACTTGCGAAAGTCTGCAAGTGTGCTGGCTTCAACTCCAGGATCATGTAATCATTGCAAAAATTGCTAGGCAGACTTGATAGATTGACTATATCTTTGCCTTTGAAGATTGACAATGGGAAGGGCATAGACTATGGTCAATCATGTGAGGAGAGAGTAGAAAGGGAAGACCAATTGGTTCATTTCCTGCTAGCTCTAAAAGAAATGTAGGCTCTTAAGGTGCCTTTCGCATGTGCTGCTGATATGCAGGGTCAGGGTGCAGGGCTGCACTCCTGGCACTTCAATCTGCTGCATATTCTCCCTGTGAGAAAGGCTCTTGGCTCTCTTCAATACCTCCTCTCTGCCATATCTGCAATCCACACCACTACCCTACCTTGGTGTTGCTACAACCAAGAGTGCAGGGTTAATGTTTATACCAGCTGCAATCCAAATTTCAACTAAGGCCTTGAGATCATGAGTTCTAAGTCATAATATCTCATGCCTCTACCAAACTCCAGCCACGTTATTATATATGATCTTAAAAATCAAAAATGAGTTTATCATCTCAAAAAGACCACTAGTCAAGTTGACCATGTCAAAATCAACTTGTCCAAAATGGCACTTTGAACAACTTGATTGAATTGCTACGTTCACAGTCGCACAACTTTCTTTAAGAATTTGAATTTTCTTCTTATGACCTTGTAAATGAAATCAATTAAATGAGACCTTATCTATTTAGAAAGTTTCAACCTGCTCATCAACATCACCCAACAATAGAGTCCTCCAAAAAACATTGCCAACATGTGTGACATCCTGATCAACTCAGATGTTAGGAAGCTTCACCAGTTTGAAGATGACTGCATCTAATCAATAAGCAATAGTTTGCTCAATGCGGCGAGAACCATGTAGCTACCTAGGGAAGACACCTCATTACTCCATGAAGATCACCAAGTTGGAGTCACTCATTCTATTCATGTTACATTACTCCATACTAGCGAGGCCTTGCAAAAAAGCTTGTGATCTTCTGTGTTCCTGGTTGAGACTTTTTCTTTGATGAAATTGTTTTCCCATTGGCCTTTTGGCCAGGATGCTTGTTTGTCTGTAACACCAGGGAAATTCAAGCAAGAACAAACTATCAGCATCATTCATTTGCTGCATTGCACGATAATCACAATATCCATGATAATGCACATCAAACTAAAGGAAAGATTGGACCTCCATGTTGAATGAGATATGGCTGTTTCTTAACTGCTTATGATAATACTTTCTGTGTCAACGTACCAAGCTTGCTTGTTCAGGGTACATTGGTTGTACATTGGATATGGTAGTCAATCTTGCCTTTTTGGAGGCCTCCAAATCCACTCTAGATCACAGCCCACAACCATATTAGTCAGATCCTGATTACAGCTTCAGCTGCCAGGACAAAGGAATCTTTTTTATCTCTTGCATCTCTCACTAGCACATCATGACAAAGGTGTGAAATTTTAAAAAACCAAGAATGTTCATTGTACTGAATTCTTTCCAACTTGCCATGACCACAGGTGGGAAGAAGATACCAACCAGCTGCAGTAACAAAGATGACAGATAAGCTTAAGAGTCACAACTAATCTGAGTTTTTATGCAAGGGCTGAGAGCCAGTGTCTTCAAAGCCTGCTGCTATTGTACCAATGAGTGATTTAGTTCCATAAAAACCAGAAGAAAGCACCAATGTCTGGGACTTTTCTTACCCCATGTGTTGGCAGAGCATGTTCAGCCATGGATCCACTTTCAAATATTCTCCCAAGAGTCCAACTACATACACTTCTGTTCAAACATCAGTCCAGCAATGTTAACAAATTAAAAGACAGAGCAACCATGTCAGCTGGAACTACTTACTGGTGGGTTTAAGCCTTGCAACAGCAACATACAGAACAAAGAGATGTCAAAGGGAAATCCTGACTACCATTAAATTTGCAACCAAGACCAATATCTGTAAAATGCCATCAAATATCTTTGTAGGTACTGAAAACTTCTGCATGCTTATGATTTACATCAACCTGAATCAAGTTGAGGGATGACCCTATAACAATGTTTTATAGTTTTCAGATCCAACATATGAGGGAGGAAGAAGGAGACCCCGAATTAAAAAACAGGAAAAAGACTGAGGAGAGGTTTAACAAAAGTGACAGTCACACACACACATTCAGTGACCATCAACAGCAACATGCATGGTAGTGACCAGCTACCACAACATCCACACTGACTTCATTACTTCTAGAAGAAGGCTGAGTTTAATGCCATACATTAACTAACATACTGAGTAACGAGACTGGTAATGTTGGAAAGACAGCCATGATGACAACTATCTCAATGAAATATCCCTTGTAATAAATTCATGTTCCACAGCCAAGTGCATGCATACTTCTCACATGATCAATAAAACTGGATACTCACTTAAGTCCTCTTCACTGAGTCCAGAGAAGTATTTGTTTGAAGAGGAAAGTAAAGCCTCAGATGTACATTTGACCTGCAAAAGACAAGTCAAAACACAATAAGCCCACAAGACCCAGCGCAATGTCCATCAACAGAAGGAACCAAGAGGAAAAATAACATATGTACTATCCTCTTTTCAAGTTGTTAGTGATGGCTCCAGTAGCATCTAGCTTCAACAAATGTATTTTGAGGTTTGTATGCATAGACCCTTCATTAGCTTGGTCATCCACTGGACATGGCACTGCTTTCAGCACTACTATTAGCTCTCTTATGAATTGCACATATTCGTCAGCATGTCCCCATCTCATGCAATACAGGTTGGTTGCTCAAATCAACTTCATCTTGTTACATTTGTGAGCAAAATTGGACAGAAAACAAGAGCAATAACCCGCATTCTCCTTTACCTTGCAGCAAAGCCAAGCTAGCACCTTGCTATCATCAAGTCTGTAATATTTGTCCTGCCCAACTTCTGCAACCAGAATCAGGAGGAGCAGGTGATGTGTCCCTCTCTGCTTAATGATTAGCAAAATCCAGAATACACATACTAGAGCCCAAGATGCTGGCCTTGGCAGAAATAATTGGCTCAGAGTCTTCCTATCCAAATACTTTTCAAACAGGAAAGAACTTCACATAACTGCACACCAAGAGTCTCCTTGGGAAATGCAGTTGACAAGGCACATTAACAAAGCAACGAGGAGCAGTAAGCACATATTCTCTCATCTGAATAGAACTATCAGATCTTGAAGCTGCCTCACCTCCAGCTGAGCTAATAGGAACTGAACAGATGGAAAAGAAGACAATTACCTCGTAATTCACAAATGAGCTCAAGGCATGATGCAAGCACTGGAAGCAGATGCACATAGCCTGGGAAACCATCCACATACATAATTTCATCCAAGGCCCTGAACTTTCCCATGTCATCTCCTTTCTGCTCAAAGCCACAACATCTCAGAACTAGTAGCTAAACATGCTTTAGAACTTAACAGCTTTATCAGGAATACAGGGTGTGTTGACCAAATGGATTTGGCTTAAAATCTAACCCATCTGCCTGCATATCTTGAGCCTGAAAGTCAAGAGAGCAGGAATTTTGAGCCATTCCTGAGCAGAGATCGTCCAAATTTAACAACGAAATTCTCTCAAGGCAGTGATGGCAACAACCAAGCCCAATATTAAACTGAAGGGAAGAGCTTCAATTTTGATAGATAACTAACACAGTCACCTACAAACTACATTATGGCACCATGGGTCCAGACATCCTTCATCTTGTTGGTGTAGCAGCCTTTCAGTTGCCATATCTCTTCTTGATCTCACTCTAAAAGGTTTTAACACATCTTACATCCTCCCATAGCTGAAAAAGAACCACATCACATGAGCAAGGAAATGAAAGATGCATGCTGAACATCACATCCGAAGAAATAACTTCAAGCAGGTGAAGTCCTTGCCTTCATTCGCACTTGTTCCAGGATTGGCAATATCATATATATGGGATCCACTGGTGATGCAATATAAAGGCTCCCATCTACATTGATCACCAACAGTAACTTCTATGACCATCTCAGGCTCGCAACTCTTCATCTCCACACACATCAAAAGCATGCAAATGGCATCAAAAAACGCAAGATACATTCCAAGTCAGAGAAACTGAAAGAGGAATGTCATTTCAAGCAATTCAAGAGCAAAAATGGGGTGAAGACACAAAGCTTGAAACATTAAACTCTATTAGATCTAGCATCTGTGACTCACCTGAACAGACAAAGTCACCTATGAACCATGCAGCATAGTTCTGTTTGAACCAGTGAAGCTCTTGTAGCCTTCCATCAGGTGCCACCAGGTAGCAAGTAACTGTGCCTGAATTTCTGACAAGAGGTATTATGTTGTGAACAAGAACAAACAAAATTCATAATTCCAGCTTTGAGTCAATCCTTGATTCTCAGCTGTAGCAGTCTAAATCATTTCAAACAAAACTTTTGCATGTGAATTCACAAAAGCATTCCAAATAACCCCTCATTTTGAACTTGTGCATATGCCTGCACAAGTGAAAAAGAGTTCTGCAGTTTTTAAGGATGGTCATAGCCCCCTGCTCTTAAGTGATTCTTACTAAATGTAATGGAGACAGAGAAGATGGCAAACAAGAGCAATGGAAATCATAATACTCAATGCAGAGGTAAATCAGCACATAAGACTCAAAACCTCAAACACAATCTCAGAACTTCAAATCATAAGGATCTACTGCAATGCAGATCAAGAGTGATCACAAACTAGTTTGACTGATATACATGTTTATGGCAGCACAAAAGTGTGCATCAATATGTAACATCGGCCCCATGAGCAGCCTCAAAAACTTCAAATCCTTAAGGATCTATTGCAATAAAGATCGAGAGAGAGCACAACTAGATTGGCCAGCGTCAAAGTGTGTGAAAAATGTAGCAACAAAGCTTTCAGTGAATATTTACGGTACTCTCTTCTTGTCAAATGCAAACCGGCCTGCACTGTGAAGAATGAGAACCTGTTGAGGAACATGCGACAAGAACTTACCAGACTTGGGGTTTTTTAGATGCACTAGCTTGCACTGAGATTCATTATGTTCCTGGTTCTTCCAAGATGAACCTAACACACACACACACACACACACCAATTTTGCGTCAGAAAGCAGCTTCGCAGTCTGGCAACTCCACAAGAAGTCCGACCTTCAACATCTTTAGAAGAACGCTTGAGCGTGAAATGCAAAAATCGCCACAGGTTTCATGATGAGAACAATGGCTTCGGATCCTGCTAAAACTGTGATCAGAAGAGCCTGTCTTGGCCGTTATAGACCCTCTCTTTCTCAGAGCTCAATGCTTTCTATCCAGGAACAACTGGTAAACGAAATGTTGGCAAATCATGAACGAAGCAGAGAGTGACACAAGGATAACGGAAACACATACAGTTGTGTGTATCGAAGGAAATGACTGACAGACCGGAAAAGAGGATAGACGTTACAATGTGCGATTAAGATCCGTGTATCCGAAGTCGAAGCATCCGCAGCCATGTTTGACGCTTGCTCGATGCTCTCGCTGAATCACATCTGCATTAGCTGCTAATGACAACACTGATGAGATGAAACACAGTCAGAGTCAACAGAGGAGACAAAACTCGACCAAAGGTTTGCATCATCTGTTGCCGGAAAGCTCGAATTGCAAACCACTAAGAAGATCCTGGCAAGTGTTTTGGCGGGAACAATGAGGACAATCGATCTCGTAACCGGACGGACACACGGAGCCAACGATCCGCAACTAGGCATCGAAGAGATCGATCCTTATTCTTGCGGTGGGTGCCTGTCGGATTGCGTGTCTGTTTCATCCACAAAGTCGAGATCTTTCGCGACACAAAAACGCAAAACTCATTTGCACAATCCGATTATCTCGCCACTGACAGATCAGACATTTGAATAACATGATGCTGCAAATTAAAGTGCAAATCCACAAGACCATAAGCCCTAAAATCTAAACCCTTTTCAAAGGAATACAAAGATGTGCGTCCTTGAACCTAGCAGGATGCTCCAAGCTTTATCCTTTCTTTCTATCCGTACAAACCTTCTCAACAATAGAGTTCTCAACCACCTCCACAACTTTGTCAACTTTTGTTCTGGAATCTTCATACTGTAATCACCATGCAGATTTTCCCTCAAAGCAGATTTCCAGTCTGAGACCTGACTTCCATCCATTCTTAAACCTTATGTAACAGTGATTCTGTTCAGGAATACCTACCAGAGATCCTTAATAGGCCGACTTAGAACACATGTAAACAGCACCCAAGATCACACACAATGACTATCTTGCAAAGAGACAGGACCTAAGGAACACAACCGGGTTTGCATCGCTTTTCTTGTTTCAGCATGTGTACAGAACCATAGGATTCTTGAGAAACGTTCTAGCAATAGTGAACATGGAAGAAACATGGAAACAAAAGGATTCTGAAAAGCATTGTTTCTGTGCAACATCATAAGTCAGATGGTGGTTCTCTCACTGTGTTGCTAGTCATCTTCAACACAGTTTTGCTTTTCAAAGCACAAAAATGGGTTTAGGGTTTAGGGAAAATTTGTTCCAAGATCATCACCATGTAGTATGGGTCCTTCATACAGGAGTTGTGAGCCGGTGACCTGTTCACACGATTGCATTTTCAATCCCACCCACAGACAGGAAATCCAAAAGGTTGTTCATGGGAAAGACAGACAAGGCAGCACAAAGGGGTTGAGCAGGAGTCTAGAAGACGGTGTAAAAGCTTGACAGGAGAAATCAAATCATAGTTAAGTCCCTAGCAAAAACAAGGAACCCAGAATTGTTCAATATATGAACTACATGCTGTAAGGGATTGTATCGCCCTCATAACCAACAAGAACATAAAGTGGCTTGTCACCCAATTTGTCCCGACCCTGCAACACCACAAAAAACTAAGACTTTCAGTGAGAACTCAATTTCTTTTGAAGTGCTTGGGTGGCAATGATTTCACAAAAACCTCAAACTACACAAACATTTCTACCCTTACTTATCAGTTCACATGCTCCATATTTGTGAAATAGAAACTGCTTTCTGACCTTGAGGTCTGAGAGCTCAATGAGGCATGCGCATTCCACAATCTCTGCCCCAACTTGTTCTGTACATCAAAACCACATACAAGACTCAGAAGGAAAAACAATTCGAGAAGCAGACACTGTCATGCAGGGAGTGAGGGTAGAGAAGTTGGAGAGCATAGCCCAAAGTTTTTCAAGAGCTTCTGGGATACTAACCAAGGAGTTTGATCGCTGCCCCAAGTGTACCCCCTGTGGCAATCAAATCATCAATGATGAGCACTCGCTCACCCTTCTCCACAGCTCCTACATGCATCTCTATCTGATCCTTTCCATACTCCAGGGTATACTCCTGGCTAATCACTGGACCTGCAATCATTTTTCCAAGATTCTTGAAATATGCTTCAGATATCAAACTTTCAACAAGCAAACAGATGCTACTGATGCCTTTAAAGCAAGGAAAGAAAGTGGGAAAGAAGTCAGAAGAAAATCGATTCTTTTTACCTGGCAGTTTTTTGGGCTTGCGGATAGGCACAAACTTGGCACCAATGGCCAGTGCAATCGGTGGCCCAAATATGAATCCGCGAGATTCAATCCCTGTATGTCAAAACACTGCAAGTCATTATTGAGTGCACCTTTTAGCTGGATTTGCAAGAGTCCTCCGATTGGAACATTCTCAGTACGACTAATAGATGTGTACACTGGAAATTTGCAAGAGACTGGTGAAAGTCTGCAAAAAAACTGTTGTCCAAAACTATTGGTGAAAAGACTTTGATCTACTTCCCAAGCCACTTCACCTGCAACAACATCAATCTTCTGATCCTGATACCGCTCCACAAAAATATCAATAGAATCCTTGAATGCTTGATGGTCCAGCAACAATGTGGTTATATCCCGGAACATGATCCCTGCACCCAACAGCCAGAACACGATCACTCTCCCATTGTTGTTGATACCTCAGACCCGTCGTCAACTCGAGGTTTTGGATTCCAGCAGGTGGAGCTTGCACTAAATAGAGAGCATAGTGTTGGATGATCGAAGGCAACCACATGGGTTTTAGGGTTTTGTCTCAAGGTTCTTGGAAGCAGAATTCTGAACCCATGAGTTCATGCAACTATCAGTTTCATACAACATGAGATCATGCTCTTTTAGTCTGGAGTCAGATTCAAGCATTTCAGTTGACACATGATCCAGAAAACAAAGTTGCTCTTCAGGCCTCTGCAACAAATATACGAAGAGACATGAAGAATGCCAAGCGAGAGCAAGATCCTCTTCATCCTGTGCACCCTCTTCACACTTCGTAAGAGCTGCAGATTTCTGTGCGATCAACATGTAGGAATCCCAAGGGGAATATGACTCTCCAAACATTCGGGGCCAAAAACTTGAAGTTACACTACAGGGCAAGACGTGATGCGCCGGCCCTAATGGCTAGCCATTCTCAAGCACAAGAAACCCAACAAGGAATGGAAAACAGGATGGTACCCTTCTTGGGGAAGTCAGGAATTGCACGGATGCTGCTCGAGATCCGCGCTAATCTGGGGTCGTCATGCTTCGTGTCTGACATTATGAATGGGAATCCCAAACGCTCCAAGAAAACCCAAAAACCAAAACCCAAAAAGCAAGACGACGACGATAGCAACAATCACAACTCTCCTTCGAGACTGTTGAGAGAAAGAGAGCTCTTAAAAAGTATCAAACCCTTCTCCTCTCTCTCTCTCTCTCTCTAAAAAAAACAAAATCCACTGCAGCAAAGATGCCTGAAAACAACGGCGTTGTCGAGCGGCGTTGACGCTCTTTCAGCATCCGCGTCCGGCTCTGCCGTCTACCACAACACAACGACGAGAGCGATTTGCAGCCGCTACTGTGGAAATTTGGTTAATTTTAAAAGGCCACAAATGGAATCTACGTCTTCACAAATGGAATCTACGTCTTCTTTCCCTGTGCGACATGATCGTCGTCATCATGTCGTCGATTCCACGACATCCAGTTACGTCGTGTTGGCAGAGTTTGGCAGGTTTCTCCTAGAAATATTTTGGTGGCAATAGATCATGCGCTTTCTCTCATGTGTCAGTTTCGAGGTAGACTCAGATCGCATGCTCAGGCTCGCTTATGATGTACAGCTACAATTGCTTACAGCCAGGCGAAAAGTTTTACTCGGGAACCAAAGTGCTATGGGTAGAAAGAGTCGATTGCCTGCTTGCTAGCTAGCACAAGTAGATGAACGATTGTCGACATATAATTTGTGCATCGATAACGATCAGCTGCCACCATGTGCTCGCCTCAAGCAGTTGGCTGAAAGGCAATACATTGTACACCATCAAGTGGCTGCAGCTGACTCCAGCCGGATGAGAGCCTATCTGGGGTTGAATAGTTCAGCACAATATGGGTACAAAGAATACCTCTCCAGGGTAGATAATGCACAGCTTAGGAGAAGCTTGGCACGTTTTCATTGTGCGAATCACAAGCTACAGATTGAGCTAGGAAGGCAAGTCAAGCTAGTGAAGGTGTCGGTGCAACAACGTTACTGCAAATTGTGTAACTTGGGTGCGGTTGAGGATGAGGACCACTTCTTGTTGGTTTGCCCTGCTTATCAAAGTGTTCGAGAGAGGTTTAGAGGTTCATTATCGCTAACTGCCATCACACCTTTGGCTGAATTGCTGAGCTGTCAGCAGCAAGGCATCCTTGCTAGATTCTTAGTGCAATGTCAGACGGTTAGATCTAAATTGCTTCATCAGACTTAACGTCAATTGGGTTCTGGCCCGGGCGCTGTTTGGCCCACTTAATGACGCTAAATTATAAGTAAATAAATAAGTAAGATTCAAATACAGCGAAATTCTTCAGCTAAATGTGCGATTTTTCGTTTAGTTCCATAGTTTGTCTATTCAAGTCCGGTGAAATTAGTGAACAAAACGTTCTTTTCTTCATTTTGTTCGAGAATGTTTCGATTCAATACAACGAAAATTTTCAGCAAAATGTTCGATTGTTCGTACTGTTTGAGAATTTGTCAATTCGCATCCATCCAAATTCTTCAACAAAACGTTTGATTTTTCATATTGTTCGAAAATTTGTAGATTCAAGTAAAGTGAAATTCTTCAACTACAGTTTGATTTCTTGATTTGTTCAACAATATGTGGATTCAAGTCCAGTGAAATTCTTTAAGAAAAAAACAAAACCTTCAAACTTTTAGAATTGCATGGATTTTGTTAATTGTGAATAAAGTGTGATAAGGGTAAAAAAATTTAGGCTAATTAGTGCTATAGACATCCTAATAATTAGGGGGTTACTAGTGATAGTGATTTATCATTTTTTATCAAAGGATGAAATTAATGAGATTAATTAGTTGAATGGTTGATTGATAATTCATCAATCATCTAGTGGATTTTTTTTTTAATTATAATAAAAAACTAGTTTTATGGGATCATATGGGTTTTGTGTGATTTTGCAAGGAGGAGGATTAGGAGGACAAGGAAAGGATTTGGAAGAAAGATTTAACGGTATTCTCTATTAGATTGGGTCTAAAAGAGCCTTCTCTAAGGGGAAGAGAGGTGTATGTGATATTGAAGAAAGAGGAGAAAATATGGAAGCAAATTGCATTATTATTCGTGCAATGCAAAATGGTTAACAAATTTTCATGTTTCTTGTTAGTGTTTTGTTCTATTTAAAGTATGATAGATAGAGGGGAAAATAATCCATATTAGGATTATATGAAGTTTCATTGTTCTTATATATTAGTTCTTCATTTTTTTAATATGAATTATTTTTATTTTTATTTTTTTGGAATAGGAAATGCATTTGGCCATAGGATGGTAGTTGTCATTAAATGGCAACATCAAGGAGGTAATCATGATATTTGAAGTTTACATGGAGTGGAAAGTTGCTGCAAACAAAGGGCCTACAAATGTTACAAACAAAAAACATGTGTTGGAGGCCTAAAAACCCCATTAGTTTGACCTATTCATTTTTGGAAATACATCAAAAGTTCTAGAAGGTAATTATCTTTTAGTTCCTTTTCGCTTATCCTTTTATTTAATTCTTTCACTATGGGTTTTATTAACTAACACAAGGAGGAACCTTGCCCTTTTTCATTTCCACACATTTTGATTATTGTCCAATTTTACTACATTTCAATTACATTTAATCATCTTAAGTTTGTAAATGACTTGTTGCAATAATTAATGATCAATATTGTTCATAATTATTACATTCACTATGTTGTTCATTTATGAGTATAATTTGAACCTTATTTTATTTTTAATAATTTCAAATTGTTGATGTGAAAATTAAGGTAACTTTTAAACTTTATTTACACAATGCATTATAATGGGTTAGTGATTTTTTGACATCTCTTCAACTATTAACATGGTATATGAATTGAACCATCAACCTTTAACATGTTAAAATCATTATTCATGAGTTGCATTTTACACTTACCGTAAATTATTAATAACAATTTAAAACCCCACATTTATATTGGAATGAATTAGTGATTTTTTCACATCTCTTCAATTATCAATATGTGTACATGAATTAAACCTTTCACATTTAATATGTTAAAACCATTATTCATAAATTGCATCTTGCATTTATCAAAATATATTGAAACACATGTAGTTCGATGTTTTGCAATTATATTTGAATGGTTTTCACTTTGAATGTGTTGAATCCATTACTTACGAATTGCATTTTGCACTTATCATAATTTTTTGAAATAAATGTATAAAAATTAAACAAGTTTCAGATTTACATTTGAATAGGTTACTGATTAGGTCGAATGTTCATGCAGGCAAAATTTAGGATGCATGTGAACCTCTAAATTATAATTTTTTCATATATTAAATTCTTATACATTTATATAAATTAGAGTGTATTTTTTTCCTAGTTTGTTTTAGGCATCATGTGGAAAATATTGTGAATTAAATTATTATATTGATTATTTTATTTTATTTTATTTTTGTGGTTAATTTTTGTCAATTTAAATGGGCAACAACATCAACAACATATTTTTTTGAAAGAAAAAAATTAAATTGTGTCAAATTAAAAATATATATTGTCAACTTTTTACAATAAAATATAGTAGGTAACCATAATATTAAAGGATTTAAACAAGTTTCTAACTCCACAATTTGTCGATATTAGCCAAATGTGGCTAAATCTTCTTATGGACAATTGCCATTTTAGCAACATCACGAAAATAGTTTAAAAACTTGTACCTAATCATATTTGGAAAAATCAAAATTAACAAATTTTCAAAAAATGGACATATTTACATAATAGAAATAATGTTGTTAAAGACTTAATGAATGCAATATTAAATTCACATTGAAATCATAGATGTTGTAGGTCTATTTAAATATTTTAAAATTATAAATTTATTCATGACATGTTATATTTTTATTTTTATTTTCAAAAAAACATTTAATATTTATAAATTATATTTTTCTTTAATACATTATTGAATAAGCTTCAAGATCATTTCATTTGTAGTATGTGAATAAATTTTGAAAAAGAAAACATACATTAAAATTTGAATTTCCTAAACAATTTCATGACAAACATAATAATTTTTTTTAAAATCCTATTTGTTAATAAAGTTTTGAAGTGGTTTGGTGGTTAAAGCCTTGGTGTGCCTCCATGAGGTTTTAGGTTCAAACTTTGATGAATGTGTGTATCAATGTACTTCATATAAATGTAGTGCATAATGTATACATCATGGCAATTAATGTCAAATTTTACTTTTGACAAATTTGATTTTTTTTAAAAATGAAGGCATGTAATTTTATCGTTGTGTGTCGTGAAAAATTAGAATTCATGACTCTATGATCCGAAAAATTAATTAATTAATAAAAATCATATGATGACATGGCACTTTATTCCACATCATATGAACTTGAGACTTCATATATCCATGTCATAATTTTAAAATTAAAATGTATCTACTACAACATGTGACTACTCAAAATAATAAAAAAATATTTCACTAGAAATGTTTTAATCAACTACTCTTTTTTTACCAAAATCATACAAGTTGCATATTAGTCAATTTTGTCCCATTTCAGTAAAAAGTTAATGAATTTGGGTATTGAAAAAGGACAAGATATCTTTTTATGTAAAAAAATGTTATGAGCAAATGGTAGGACAATCCTTAAAAGAAAGACCCTTCCTATTTCATTTCCTTTTACATGGAATACTATTTGATTACTATTTGAGTAGTTACTACAAGTAATCATGGTTTATTTGAATGGATAACTAAACCAAAAACCAGTCATTTTGTCAATTTGATCACTTAGTCATACCAAACAAGTCAAAACACATCCAACTTGACTAGTGGTTTTTTGGACTAACCATAAAATGGTATTTTTGACTAGTCAAATCGGACCTAAAATTAAACAACCAAAAATTTTAATTAAAATAAAACTCAATTTGTAGATATAAAAATGTAAATAATAAATAA
>Ga0116229_10001020_pt1 | contig 42180 bp, 23 predicted proteins | sample S1TSphgellanicum_3_FD_87313 | JGI IMG/M metagenome (GOLD analysis project Ga0116229, IMG submission 87313) | Host-associated microbial communities from peat moss isolated from Minnesota, USA - S1T2_Fc - Sphagnum magellanicum MG | ecosystem: Host-associated > Plants > Peat moss > Unclassified...
TGTAAATAAAAAAAAAAAAAATTACCTAAAAAAAAACATACAACTCAAAAAAAATAAAAAAATCAAACCAATTCCCCCCCCCCCCCCCCCAGGATTAGAAAACTCAATCTCATGAAGCAATTTCCAATAAATTCTTACTACTTTTTTTGCTAGACTCTTACCACCTTTGGTCACCGAAAGTTTTAAAAAACACAAACCTTAATTTTAGTCTCCCACAAGTTAGAACTTTCCTTAGAATGATTCTTTGAATCAATATGGCAATTAGTAATTGGAAGATGTAAAATAAGGGGTGATCATTCACAAGAATCTTTAATCATGCTCCAAATTTCAATAAAATCCAAATATGAATTACAAATATTTAGTGAGTTGCTTTAATATTTTTGGCTACATTGAAAATCAAATAAAAGAATCTAGTCAATTTCACTAATTTGTTTTCTCTCACTTTTGGTGATGCAAAACCTCCAAAACCATGTTGTGCACAAATTTGAACACCAAACATAGGAATCTTTTATTTTTTAAAAAAAATTCTCTCACTTTTAGATATTGAAAATAAACAAAAACACTTTGTTTTCAAGTCTTTAAAAAAGTCCCCCAAAAAAGGGGTTGATACTAAGCTATTAGCTCATTTTTTTGGGGCCAAAGTCTTGCACTAAACAAATAAAATTTCAAAAAAAAAATCAATTTAATTTTTAAAAATTCCCATTTCAAATGTTTTGGTACCACTCTTTTTTTTAAAAACCACATGGCTACTACAAGTATTACTTACAAAAGATTTTGAAGTTGTGGAAAATTTCCAACTTCCTTTTTCAACAACTTGGAAAACTCAAACTCACATGAAAAAGTAAATTGATTATACCTTACAACTTTAGCAAGTTCGGAAATTGTAACAATTTCAAAAAAGATCATAAACTTCGAATGATTTCTGCTACTCTTGTTATTGTTCTCCTATTACTGCCATCCATTGTAACTTATATGTTGCTCCAAGCATTGCCATGGTACTATTATGTTAAGAAATAGGAGATCTACTCAAGTGCAAACATAAATCTTTATTGAAAGGAAACTACAACATGATTCTCACACACAAAACATAACATCAAGAACTCCTCAAGGTTCTTATCACATGAAATACACAAACTTGTGTAATGAAGGAAAAAGGACCAAACCATCAACACTAAGGTATTTAACTAAAAGACCAAACCACAAATAACCAAACTAATATAAGTAAAGAAAGTAATTCAACCTTGTGAAAGTAAACTAGTTACTTTCCTACTCTAGTAACTAATGAAACCTAACTAGTTGAACTTGAATTCTCAACATTCCCCCTCAAGCTCAAATGCACTTCTAGTACACCGAACATTTTTCTAAACTTCCTTAGCTTGTTTATACCTAAAGCCTTAGTGAAAATGTTAGCAATTTGATCTTCGGTATTGACATGAATAAGGTTAATTTCTCTTGCTAGAACTTTTTCTCTAATAAAATGGTAGTGCACCTCAATGTGTTTTGTCTTAGCATGATAAATTGAGTTGTTAGCAAGTAGTATGCTACTGATGTTATCATAATAAATAACAACATGAGCATCCATTGACTGTCCCAAATCTAATAGTAGTTTTTGTAACCAAACTATTTCACATGCAGCAATTACTGCACCTCTGTATTCTACCTTCGTGCTTGATAGTGCAACTGTTGGTTGTTTTTTACTACTCCAACTAACAACACCACTTCCAAAAGAAAACATGAAACCACTGGTCGATTATCTATCTGAAACATTGCCAGCCTAATTAACATCCGTGTATCCCTGTACTTGTAAATGGCTCTTGGCTTCATAAAAAATTCCACACTGCAAAGTATGTTTTATGTACCTCAATATGCGCCTCACTGCATCCAAATGTGGCTTTCGTGGTGTTTGCATGAATTGACTTACCATTGCAACTGCATAATTCAAATTTGGCCTTGTGATGGTCATGTAAATCAAACTCCCCACTATGCGTTTGTACATAGTGGTATCCTCCACAAAGTTTCCTTCATCTACACTTAATTTCACATTTTGCTCCAATGGAATTGAAATGGGTTTGCAACCCATCATCCCACATTCAGTTAATTTGTTCAAGGCATATTGCCTTTGTAGTAACCATGTCCCTTTAGGGGTTTGGATTACCTTAATGCCGAAGAAATAACTCAACTCTCCCAAATCCTTCATCTCAAACTTTTGCTTCAAAAGCTTTTTCAAATCAAAGATGTATGCATCACTATCTCATGTGGTAATCAAATCATCAACATAGATGATTATGATCATAATCCCATGATCTATCTTTTTCACATATAGTGAAAAATCTGCATTGGATGTTTGAAATCCACTTGTGACAAGATACTGACCTATCTTGTTTGACCAAGTTCTAGGTGCTTGCTTCAAGCCGTACAAAACTTTCTTCAACCTACAAACCAAATTAGGATGTGTTTGGTCCACATAACCTGGTGGTTACTCCATGTACACTTCATCCTGTAAGTCTCCATGAAAAAAAACATTCTTTACATCCATTTGATGTAAAGACCATCGTTTTACTGCTACCATAACAATGATTGTTCTTACAGTTGTCATTTTGGCAACTGGACTATAGGTCTCCTCATAGTCTATGCCATAAGTTTGGGCATAACCTTTGGTAACCAATCTTGTTTTGTATCTGCTCATAGATCCATTTGCATTGTGTTTCACTTTGTACACCCATTTGCACCCAATTGCTTTCTTGTCCTCTGGTAAAGCTACCAATTCCCAAGTAGCATTCGCATCCAAAGTTGCCATCTTTTCATCCATGGCATTGTCCCATTTAGGGTTTCCAACTGCTTGTTCGAAACAAGTGGGTTCAACCTCCTGTATAACTCTCACCATGTATGCATAATGATGAGCTACAAAGCCATCATATGTGAATCTTTGAACATGGTACTTGACTCGTGTGGGTCTTTGTACTCCATTGTTGTTGTCAAGTGTTTTCAAAACTTTCTTGGCCATCTGAGCTCCACGAATAGTAATTGAAGTGATTCTTGATCCTTCACCCTCACTTTTTTCTGAATCACTTAACTCACCATCTACATGAGAAATTTTAGATGATGTTTGAGAACTACCATGTATAATGTTTGAAGATCTTAATTTTCCTTTCCATGGAGTGCTACTGGACCCATTAATTGAAGATTCTTGTGGTCCACTGATTAATTATGGTTTTTGTTCCACATTTGATGAAACATCACCATTTCTAGCCTCTCCATCTTTTGCTACCTTTAGTGGTGAATACTAGCTAACCATCTCATCAAACACAACATCTCTACTCACTTGCAACTTTCGAATGGAAGGATTGAAGCATCTATATCCTTTTTGTTCTAAAGAATATCCAATGAAGATACATTTCTCAGCTTTTGGGTCTAGTTTTGATCTATTTTCATCAGGAACATGCACGTATGCAATGTAACCAAACACTCTAAGGTGTGAGACATCTGGTTTTTTGCATGTGAATTTTTCTTTAGGTGTCATGCCATGAACTGCCGCTATGGGTGTTCAATTCATGATATAGACTACAATTGCTACCACTTCAACCCAAAAGTAATTTGGCAAATTCTTCTCATTCAACATGGCACATGCTATTTCTGCAATGTGCATGTTCTTCTTTTTAGCAACTCCATTATGTTGTGAGGAATAATTACATGAGTACTTCCTTTGAATTCCATGCTCTTTCAAGTACTCACTAAATTCATTTGAAAAATACTCCCCCCTTTCATCGGACCTTAAGCACTTGATGCCCACACCCTTCTCCTTCTCCACCATTGCTTTGAAATTCAAAAAATGTTAAAACATTTCACCTTTGTGTTTCATGAAGTAGACTCACACCTTCCTTGTGTGGTCGTCAATGAAACTCATGTATTATTTGCATCCTCCAATGGATTCTGTTTTCGTGGTCCACACATCTAAATGGATCATTTCCAAAGGTTTGGAATTTACATTAGTTGTTTGTGCTGGGAATGGATGCCTAGCTTGCTTCCCCAATTGGCATGCTTCACAAACTTCTGACTTCACCTCTTCCATTCCAAATTTGGGAAGACCTCCAACAAGATTTTATTTCTTCATCAGCTTAAGACGTTAGAGATTAACATGGCCAACCCACTTGTGCCAAATTCCAATGTTTCTAGCTTTTTTTCCATGTGTGAATAACATGGAATGCACTTTAGGCATGTTCAAATCCAAGGTGAACATTTGTCCATTCCTTTCCCCTTTTGTAATCAATTTGCCTTGGTTTTTCATGTCTTCCACAAAACATCCATTTGGGTTGAATGTCACCTGTAAACCTTGTTCCACCATTTGGCCTATAGAGACCAAATTTTTTGTTATGGTTGGAACATGAAATACATCTTTCAAGTACTTTGTTTGCCCATCTTGCATGGACAATGGCACCTCGCCAATTTGTGTGATGGGATGTGTAGTGTCATCACTAATTTCTACAAACCCTGATGTCTTCAAATCCTTTGTGTCTCTAAACCATTCTCCATGACTAGTCATGTGGTTTGAAGCTCCAAAATCCACATACCAGACATTATTGTCTGATACACCTCCTATTATTGAATTTGCAATGTGTTGCATCACAAACAGTTGCTCATCACCTTGATTACTAGTTGAAGCATAATTCCCTTGTTGCAACTTTCCATTTCGTGCATCATGTTCCCTTTGATAACAATTTTTCATCATGTGCCCAAATTTCCCACAGTAGTAGCAATTTGAATCGTTATTTGGTTGTCGACTTCGATGACTTCCACCACAACTTCCTCGACTTCCTCTTCCTCCAAAGTTTCTTTGTCCACCTCCATGAGCTTAACCTTCATGTTGATGATGTCCACCATGCAAGCTTCCGTGTCAACCTCGAAATGAAATTTTACCACCTTTACCTCTACTTCTATTAGTATTTGAGTAGAAAGCACTTTCTTGTGATCCTCCATTGGATGAAGTACTAATAATTTTCATCTCTTCACTTATAAGTAGTGTTATTAAATCTTGGAAATCGGAAAATGTTTCTCAAACTGCAATTGAAGTATGAAACTGGCTATATTACTTTCCAAGTCTATTCAAGGTGACGGCCACTAAATCTTCATCATCTATAGGGGCTCCTATAGATGCAAGAGCATCTGCAAGGTTTTTCACCTTTGTAGAATAGTCACTGATGTTCATCTTGTTTTTCTGTAGATTATGCAACTCTTGTTTGAGTTGCATTTTGCAGGCTTGTGTATTGGTGTTATACATCTTCACCAATGTATCCTAAGCCTGCTTGGGTGATTTTGCATCTTGCATATGCACAATCATGGAATCAGACACACTCATAGAGAGTCAATACAAAACTTTTTTTGCTTTTTCGTGTCAAGTTTTATTGGCTTGAATTTGTTATTGTGTGGGGTTTTCTGGAAGAAAAGGTTCTTTTTCATCACCAGTTATGAATTCATAATAGCCTTTCCCCATCAAGAAATTCATAATCCTAAATTTCCACACTTGGAAATTGTTTTTATCTAGTTTCTTAATTGCGATTTGAGAAAGACCATCCGTCATATCTCAAAACAACACTCAATGTCTTTTTGGGGTTTCACAAATGATTTTAATTCTTTCCTTGGGTTTCTAGGATTGGGATTAGGGTTTTCCTTCCTTAGGTTTCTAGGATTAGGGTTAGGGTTAAACAAGATGGACCTTGCATATGTATGTATGTCTTGAGTATTATATGAAATTCTATACTATACATAGGTTTTACATATATGTACATATCTCGTATAATATTTCGTATGGTATTAAATACATGATTACATACCACACTTTTGTATGAAGGTCTTGAGAATGTATTTGTGCTTCCTAATCTTCAAACTCCTTCCTTCAAGTTCTCCCAAGTTGTATTTGCTTCACTTCAAAAAATTGTTTTGATGTCTTCTCAAAACAAACTTCCATGATAGCAACTTTGTAAAGCTACACCGTTCACATATGACCTTGGATCAATCTGAAACTTTGATGAAACATGAACAACAATGTCTACTACCTTCTCTCAAAATTTTAGCTCATTTAACTTCATAAAATGAGAGATCTTGTTACTTCCTTGAAGTCACCTCAAACTGGGACCTGAACACAAAATGACTTACAACTTGCTCTCAAAAACTTTAAATTCCTTGAAATTTTTGGAGACACATTAGATATAGGTCTTCTATATCTACTCAAGATTTCAACTCTATTGATGATGATCACAAAGAGTTATCACTTTCAAAAGGAATTGACTTCAAAACTAAAACTAAAACTTTAAATGCTTGGATCTCTCTTAATACAGATCCAAACGACATGAAATTTCTCTCACATTTATATTCCTTTATGATCTATACGATCCTAAAGCTGCAGATTCAGAAAAACGCAAACAAAGGAGATATGACCAAAAAACCAAATGTGGCACAGAGTTTTCAAAGGCTCATAATTCTCACAAAACATATCCTTTTCTTTTGAAAATTTGAGAATAGAAACGTCTTATAGTCTTCTATAATGTCTCCAAGTTTCACTCCAAGATCTTTTCATAGTAGATCTAGATCTAGGTTTACCGATCTGACTTCCACGACCTTGATATGTTGATCTTCTCTCACCTCTTTTCTTTTCATTTCTTTCTCTTCACATTCTTTCTTTTCTCCGTTTCTCTTTTGCATTTGACAAACTCCTATGATATTACTAGAGACTCTCAAGCTTTAGTTCTAGAGAGTTTCTAGCTCTAGATCTCTTTCAACTTTTTCATTCAACAACCTAAACTCTGATACCATGTTAACAAATAGGAGATCTACTCAAGTGCAAACATAAATCTTTATTGAAAGGAAACTATAACATGATTCTCACACACAAAACATAACATCAAGAACTCCTCAAAGTTCTTGTCACATGAAATACACAAACTTGTGTAATGAAGAAAAGAGGACCAAACCATTAACACCAAGGTATTTAGCTAAAAGACCAAACCACAAATAACCAAACTAATATAAGTAAAGAAAATAATTCAACCTTGTGAAAGTAACCTAGTTACTTTCCTATTCTAGTAACTAATGAAACCTAACTAGTTGAGCTTGAATTTTCAACATGTTATTGATTTACTATGAACTACATCTTTTACTATATATTGCACTCTTATTATTGCCACCCTTGGTGAATTGTTGAGTTCAATGTGCCTCTACTATTGCTTGTGTTTTCTTGTTGCAACTCTATTGTTATTACTATTGATGCCATTTTATTTTACTACTGCTACCACCCTTAACAACCCATCAATGCTTCAAAGCAACCAAACTATGAAGAAACAAGTAGCAAAAGTTCCTCACAATATACTATTGTTTCCACCTTTCACCATTCACCAATGTTTTCAAGCAGCCACACTTCCTCACAATACTCACAAGATTAAGTCTAGAGCACTCAACAAAATGAGGGCACAATGTTCACAAGTTGATGTTGAAGAGCTCATGTTCATTGTGCCTCCCTCTTTTTAATGGTCCAACCCATTTCTTGGCATTCAACATTTAGGGTTTTTAAAGGGGTTTGGAGCAATGTTTTTTCTTTTGGCAAATTTTAGCCATGTAGCCAATAAAAGCTTGGAATTTTTTTGGGGGTTTTTAGTGTGAATTTATAAAACATTCTGCAAAAGATGGCCAAGAATGTCAATTTGCTATACCAAATATTGGCAACACAAAACAAACCCTACTCAAGAAGTTTTAAAATCATTGGTTTAATGAAAATAAAAATATACACTTCACAAATATTGCCAACTTCCTTAAGTTATTTTAGCCAAAAATATAAAATGATGATTCAAGGTTTTGTACTAGAGTTTTTTAAGAGCTTCTTTTTTGAAGTTGAAATGGTTATCATCAAGGTTTTTAAAATTTTTGGTTAAAACTATGGTCTTGAAAGATTGGCAATGTTCCCTTTTTTGGGATTTTGTTTTCAAATTTCCACTAAAAATGAAAAATTTCAATTTTTATCCAATTCTTTTTGTTGCCATAGTGCAAAATTTTGCCAAAAAAAACATTGATTTTGGAAATAGAAATAATAATGATCATTCACAACAATCTTTAACCAAATCTAGCTATAAACTAGATGACTTGGGGAAAAACTTCCATCACCCATTAATATTTAATTATGGCTACATATTGAATTCATATTTTAAAAATCTACCAAATTTTCCAATTTCTTTTTGTGTCAATTTTTGGACCCTAAAATCCTCCAAAATCACTTTATTTCAAGCCTTTAAAATTTAATTGAACTTTTTCACAAAAACCTACCAATAGAACAATTGATTATTTATTTTTCTTCTTCTATGTATTTCTATTGGTTTTTTTTCTTCTATTTTCATTTTCGTTCATTTCATTCATTTTGTATCTCCTTTATCTTTTATCTTTTAAATTTCTTTTATTATTTTCTTCATTTTTTCATCCATCTTCTTTTTCATCTTCATCATTTACGCTATTTTTTAACAATTAGGTTTTTATTTTTTACATGAACCACCCAATTAAAATACCAATGGGTATTTTGGATGCCCCATGTTTGGGTATCAAACACAAATCTCCCAATAAAAACTAGTTAGCATTTGAGGGCTTCAATACAGGATGCCCACATGGGTAGTGGAATATGAACCACAATATTGCTCATGCAATCTAATTAGATACATTTATGCAGGTATTAAACCACATAATAGAAAAATCCATGCCCACATATATATAATTATACAAAGTGCAATTGGGATTAGAGTAGATAGAACACTTTGCATGTACCAAGTATACTGTCATATATCTCTTGTACCAAAATATAGATGTTACAAAAATTTAACCAAGCACTAGCCCATCTTTTGATTACATATGGCCATATGCCATATGTCAAAAAACATAATTCAACTTCTTAAGCATGACATCATCATCATCATCATCATCATAGATAGAAAGTTTTAGTTCATTGAAGCATGTGAATGCTTTTGGTAGCCATATCTTGGGCCAATCAAGCTTGAAGCAAATCACAATCCGTGCGCAATGGAAGTAGGTATTATCAATGATGAACTTGTGCAACCGATGAAATTTTTAACTACTCATTTTCTTTAGGCACCTTTCAAATTGTGCCTACATGTACCATACTTCTCCTAATCATTTATATTCCTAATCAACTTTACTTCAACACCTTTCCCCTCTTACATCTTCTTTCACTTGGAATTGTTTATAGTGAAAATACAATATGGGACACATGTTGCAACTTCTACACATTGAACATACTAAAAAATACACATGATAGTTCTCAAATAGGTGCCATTATTTTCTTTGCAATTTGTGTATATGTAAAACAAAAAAAAAAAAAAAACATCACCTTAACAACTTGTGTGCCTCCTAAAAAATCACATGAGTTTAGAAAATCCTCCACATCCACATTGATGTTTGCCTTAAACATCGGATCTCTTAATTTAGGCTCCTCTACAAACTTGTCCATTGTCTTCATAATTTGTTTCTTCATAATGTTGGGAATGTTAGTCAAATGTTGCACACTTTCCAAACATTTCATGAACCCACAATGTAGTGCTTCCTTTGCCAGTAGACAATCAAAAAATAAACTTTTGAATATTAACCTCCTCCGCACATTCTTAACCTCTTCCAAGAATTGGGGCCCATGAATAGGTAGGTTTAGAATTCCCATTGCTTTTTCAGTGCTTTTAAATAAAATATTCTTGGAATCTTTTAAATACATCTTTCAAAAAAATAATAATTTAAAGTTTATTATTATGTTAAAATGTATATCAAAAAAATGTTATTACACTATAGTAAATCATGGCTTTTCAAAAGGTTAACTTGACCAAAATGTTCATTGACCAAAAGGTATGTCCATTTTGACTAAAAGTTTGGGGCATGAAAAACACATGTTACATTTGATTGAAGTGACATTTTTGAGCAAATGTCAAGTTAAAGATTTGATAAAAAAGTACAAACGTCCACAAAAAATAGCCATGGTTTAGTCAAATTGGCCATATTAAATGGATAGAGTTTAATCAAATTGAACATCCTGATTTGAATTGGTCAAATTGACCATGTTAATTTAACACTTAATCAAATGAGCCATATTCATTTGATGGCTTAACTTACTTTAAAACCTACATTACCTACCTAACCTAACATAGTTAATTAGTTACTTAGGCCTATTAGGTAGATAGCTTAGCCTATTATGTAGGTAGCCTAGGCCTAGACCTACACAATAATCTAAGCTACCTACTTAATATGTTTCTAGGTTACATCTATTAATAGGTTAGTAGCTACATAGTCTATTAAATATCATAGGCATAGGTAGCTTACTAGGTAAATAGCCTAACTTAGGCCACCTAGACCTACCTAGTAGGTTAGGCTACTTATCTAATATGCCTAAGTTAGGTCTAATAATAGGCCAATAGGTATCTACATAACCTACTAAATAACATTGACATAAATAGCTTACTAAGTAGGTATAAACATAGACCTAATAGGTATTTATAAAACCTAGTAGACTATAACTTGCATGTCACCTAAGTTTATGAATATATTAGTAACTACCTCTTACCTATCTGGGCTAACTTACATATTAGTTACCTATTTATGTAAGTAGTGAAAAAAATTCAAGTTCATTTAATATAATATGTTGAATATATATATAATTTATTAAAAAAAATTCAAAAGTATTTTTAAGCTTATAGGCCAATGAGTTGCACTAATTTTGCACCTTTTAGCATAATTATTTATTTATATTTTTGTCAAAACAATGACCATTCATGGGTTAATTAATTAAGATGGGGCATCCCATAACTCTTTAACTACGAAGATTTCAAGAAAGTCGACGCATTGACCTGGGGGGGCAAAATTGACCCCACTGTAATACGTATCCTATAATAGTTGTTATAATTTATGTTAAGTATGGAAAAAAAGTTCAAGGAAGGGAAGGTGTTACAAAACACAAAATTTCATGAATTGGTTTCAATTCATGAAAGTTGATTATACAATATGTTGATAACATCATGTTCATTATAATATTTATGTCTAAAAAAATCACCTTATGAGGTGGTGGTGCAATGGTTAAATATTTTACTTTTCAATGTGAAAGTGAGAAGTTCAAATCCACACACTTGCAACCTAGGGTACCTTGGCTACTTAGGCGACCTATTTATGTAACCTAGGTTGCAAAGCCTACTAGACCACCTAGGCCTTAGATATAAAGTAGGTAGGTAGGTAAATAAATAAATTATTTTCTATTTTGGCATTAATCATTACGTTTATTAATTAGGTAGGTACACATGTAGGCATGGTAGGGTAGGTAATTATTTAGTTAATTGATTGATCTATTCAAATTATTTTTAATTAAAAAAAACAATGGTTATAATGCCTAAAAAGTGTTTTAAATAACATTTTTCATTCATTAGATTGATTCCAAATTTTTTATATATGTAAAAGATGTATTCACAATAAGATTCTATAAAAAATTATTATATTTATAAATTTTCTATTTTTTTACAATATACATTTCTTTTGCCATAAGAAAAGCTCAATCAAAAAATTAAGTTGTCAATTTGTTTTTCAAATGTCACCACCAACAACAAACCACTCACAAACGATCATTTTTGCTACATGTTGATTCATGTCTTTCTTTACTTACTAGATTTAGACATCCTTTTGTTTCCAATGAAATTTAAAATGGTTTGTTGAGGTAAGAAATGACGTGCTTTTTCATTTTGGTGCTAGTGGTTGGATGTTCATGGCTGTGCACAATATTTAGAATAGAGTAAAGTAGACATGAAAGTTGAAGGCTGCATTATATGGGTGGCAAGTGAATAGTTTGGAAAAAAGTTGGAATAAACCTCCAAGCCTTGTAGCCAACCTCAAAAACTCCCACTCAAGAGATGTTAAGGACTTTCCTTCACCTATTTCCAAATACATAATCTGCACAATTTATAATTGTGTTGATATCTTATCATTAATCCACTTTAATGGGAATTAAATATGAAGTTACGCTAGCTCTTGCTTGATTAGTGCCTACTTTCCACCTAATTAACCCCAATTAGCTCACCATTAGCATTTAATTAGACGTTTTTGGTTGATTTGAGGTCTGATTAGTCTTTGATCTTTAGCCCTTAACTCACCCCTAACTCACCTTAATTAGCCCCTTGATATGCCTCCTGATTAATTAACCCTTGATGTGCCTCTATTTAAGGTCAATTTATCTTTATAGCTTCAAAATTAGGCCTCAATGTGCCTTTTTTTCAACCTCGAACTAAATTGATTAATCCTTCAATAGTTCTAATTAGCCATGTTTAGGGTTTAAGGTTTAAGGTAATTGGTCATTGTAACTACCACATAGTTGCATATAATAGTTTGCAATTAATTTCTATTTTTTGCAACTCCACACCAAATTTTTTGATATTAACTAGTTGTGTACCAAATTGGTTGCAATCCATTTCAACTATTTTGGTCTTATGCCTACTAAAGTTATCCAAAATGAACTTTCTTCCATCTCTAATTCATTTGATTATATTTGATATAGACTGTCAAAGGACAATTGGATTTAATCACAACTATTGATTTTTTAAAGTGGCAAAATGATTAAAAGGGCATGGAGTAATCGGATTTAGACATGGTGGACATGGAGCAACTGGTCAACCGGATTTGAACATGGTGGGGGTGATTAGAAGTAGAACAATAAAGTGGCCATATTTGGTATAACTATTTTAATGTTTTTGGGTGGCATCATCAATTGGAAGTGGCAACTAGAAGCAAAGGGACTAGGTGACCAGACTTGGATAAAACCATTTGTTTTTCTTTGGGTGGTGTCATCAATTGGAAGGGGGTGACTGGAAGTAATGCAAATGGGCGACTAGATTTGGACAAATCTGTTTTTTTCATTTACGAGCAATGCCATCAATTGGAACCTTGGGGTGACTGCAAGTAAATCGATTTCAACGATCGAATTTGGATAAAATTGTTTTTTCCCCATATCTATGGCCTCATCAAGTGGAAGTAAAGCAACTAAATGATTTGGCACCTAGAAGCAAAAACATTGGAAATATGTTTTCATAAATAAACAATATAACACCACCACTAATGACAACCTATTGTTGTGTAGTGGGTTTACTTCCTTTGTCAATTATCCACAATTTGTGTCACATGGTGGGCATGCATGGTATACAACTTCAACTAGCTAGTTGGTTATAGTCATGTGCTCCGCCTTGCTTTGATTACACTAATTGTAGTGATGATTTCCCCACCTTCTCTAATGCCAAAAATCTTAAGGGATTTATTGTATCTTTGAAACTTCCAAAGTTGTGGTATTCGTATAAACATTACATATCTAAAGGACTTAACAACATGCCACGGGGCAAGCAATTATTCTTTAATTTGTTATACTAGATAAGTTAAGCAACTAGTTACCATGATACTAGCTAGTTGACCATGATTGCAAAATATATGTTCCAAAGGTTAGTGTTAATGTTAATCTACTGTACAATATATGTTACTAGGGATCTGGTTAGTGTGCCTCAAGATACAACACACATAGTCCACATTCCTCAATAGTTGTTGGTTCCATTGCATTAACAAAAGTGGAGGGTGCAATATTATGCATGCATGGTTCAAGGAAGAACTCCTTACCCCTTAATAAATCGGCACAAGGGTTTGGTTTATAGTGCAGAAAAATCTATCCACTAGCATGTGGAGCATTTAGAATGGGTGTAATGAGTTAAATGTGCACATTGTTAATATGCAACACATAAATGGTTGTGATGTTTGTCAAGTGTCTTGGATTTTGTGCACTGCTTAAGAATTTTGTGTAGTGCACTTCTTTACTTACATGGGCTTTGGTGATTATAATATAATGCTCTAGGATTCTGGACGTCTAAGATATGCCTTGGGATTTTGTGTGTTAACTTGACATTGCAAATTTAGGGTTTCTAAACAACAATCCTTTGTTCTAGGACTTTGTGCATTGTGTAAAGATTATGTGCACTAGGATCTTGTGCACTATGCTATTTTATAGGTTTAAAGTTCCATCATATTTGCACTAGGTTTGTGTTCATCAACTAGCTTTTGGTCACATTGATTAAATAAGGGGTGATATAGAGGCATCATGTTCTTTAAATGCACACTATTTAGGGAGTGACCAGTATTATGTTCTAGCCATGGATGAACATGTTACAGTCTTGAGAGTTGATGAAAGGGACCACAAGCCATTTATTTTAATCACTAGTGGATAGTCTATAGTTGCAAAAGTTTGCAGATTCAAATGGGTCCACTTGATGGTTAGTGCACCATCTTCATCATCAGCCCCAAGGCTACAACATTTGATAAAATAAATTTAACAAAAATTAGTGCATGGGTTTCTATAGTTAATCCAATGTTGTTGCATTTGATTTTGTCTTAATTTTGTGTTGATAACAACGATTTGAAAAGGGGCGGTGGCAACAACTAACTCCACCATCAACTTCTACAACCTCAACAATTTGTTTATTTGCTTCCTGATTTACACTATGTTGTTGAGGAATGTGTATTTCCTTCAGTTCGTTGTTCTATGAATATTATATCGTCTTAAAACTACATAAACATGGACAAGTTAATGTTTGTAGGTGGTGGTGCATCAGTTGTCTATTATTACTACTAAAATATAGATCCTAATTGGTTTCAATGCCAATATGATACTTGATTTTTCTCAAAGTCATTGTTCTTGCTGAGTAAGAAGTATACATTATAAATTGTAGATGTATTTGTGACTTCCTATTTAATTGACCTAACCTTTAACTGACGTTATTTTTGTTTATTACAATTTTACCATTAATGAGACTTGGTGCATTAACATTAAGGGAGGGAGAAGGCAAAATTGGATAGAAGGCAATTCCTATTTCATTCCTAGAGTTTGTAAAATCTTATGTAGTTTCTTCTCTTTATTTAGCCTACCTTATGTTGAATGTTGATGGTTCAAGTCATGCAAATCAAACTTAATCTAGCTTTGATAGAAAGGTGGCATGTAGTTCATGAGTTTGTAGCCACCTTTCATCATGTACATGGAATTCGTACATGGAATTCATTGAGTTGGTACTTTTATTGGGTTTAGGAGTTTTTCGATGTTTTTTAACAATGGAATCTATCATTTTTTTCCTTACTTATATATATTGTAAGGGTTATCTTTCAAGTTGGCTTTAATTGTAAGTATGGAGAATATATTAATACTTGTGAGATTTTTTTTTAGTTTGTGAATCCACAGCTAAAGTTCTGCTAAGTTTTTAATTTGTAACCAATAGTGGTTTGGTCTTTCTATCATTGACTCAAGTTTGGTTTTTTATTAGTTCATCCTTTTGTGTTGTTTCCTTGCCCTCTCAACTTAAATACTTTCCAAGGTGTGTGGTTATCCCTATGATATGTGTCTCTTACTAAAACATTATTACTTGTGATGCAAGCAAGGTTTGTAACTTCAGGAATATTATGGCAACTTTTATAAGTGTAATACCAAAATGTGAGGATGTTAATTTGATGCTTGTGGTAGAGGTTCTGAGTAGTGGACTCTAATCCTTACTAGAGTGACTTAATTAAAACACTCACTGTAAGTCTATTCTAATTTGATGTTTGAGAAACAACTTAATGTTTTGGGATGATAATACTAACATTGAAGGTTCCATTCTTTTATCTGTTCATGGTAGATGAGTGGCATTAATTTTGTTAGGCATAATATGTATGGAGTGTTTCCAATGAAGGGAAAGTTGCTGAATGTGTGAGAAATAAGCCATAAAGAGATTATGGAAAATGTTGAAATCAACAACATGAATCGCATTCTTGGGCTTTAACATGGCAAACTTGACTGTGACAACATTGAAGAGCTTGTGCTATGGCCACCTCATCATGATGACGAATTAGGTTTCACACTTTTATTAACATAGTGTTGGTGCTTGATTGTACCAACATCCTTGTACATTGTATTTCACTTTGAACTTCTACACTATGTTCTATTCATCCATTTAGCTTTTTACCATTGGGGTGGTTTGTTAGGATCATGATGGTTCACTTAGTGAAGGGTTATCGATAAATTGTATCCACATATTTGGCCATCACTCTTCAAAATTCCTTCCTTCCTTGTGGAGTTCATCACTCCCATTGTGAATGGTATATCTTGTTTTGAATCCCAAAATATGGCTTTGAAGGTTGTAGATGATCATTATCTGCTGGTTGGTAGAATTAGTTTTGGAATTCTAGACCTTGTTGACAAGATGGGATCTAGTTTATGCAAGCAACTAATAAGAATCGAATTTTGTCATTTTATACACATTTCAAATATGAGTCTAGGAAGGAATCTATGCATGGAATTAGACAAAAGGGTGGACCATAAAATATTATAAGGTGCATGCTGATACTCAAAACTATTAATCTAATATTTTACTATGTTGATATTGCAAAGGAGCACATGAACTCATTGAGTGTTTTATTAATGAAGAAATATTCATTAAAGATGCCCAAAAACATTTATTAATGAAGGATATTCATTAAGGATACCCAGAGACATTTATTAGATATGTTTTTTGAATTAATTACATATTGTTGGGGGACCATTTTATGTTATAGTCATATTCTTAAGTAGTGGCAAGTTAGTTGGTATTTACTGGAAGCCCCCAAAAAGTGATACTAACACACATGTATAGATTTTTCAAGAAAATAATATAAAATGATTTGATTGAAAATGCATTTGAATTGTCACTATATTTTAATACATTTGAACAACAATGACTTTTTCAAGAATTGTTTTTTAAAAAATGATTTGTAAATAAGCCTATTTAAAATCAACATTGAAAAGGTTTTTTGGGAACTTATATATATATTGAATCAATAAATGTTGTGTCATATTAATTTATAATTTTATAATTTATTTTATTAAAATATAATATTATGTAAAACGTTTTAAAACGCCATGTAAACTATTAACGTTATGTAGATTTCATTATTATTATATACAAATATGTGTTGTTTAATATCATAGTTTTATTACTTTATATTATGTCTATATAATCTTCATCATTTTCTTAAAAGGTCTTTTCATTCTATTTAATATGATTCAATATAGATTATAAGATTTTCTCCAATTTTTATGGCCAAAACTTTTGACAAATTAATTGATAAATAAGTTTCAACCTAACCTTAGAACTTGACCCCTATTCTTGTTTTGCATTTTCATCTTCCATTTGCTTTGCACAAATAGTGGGGTGAAAATCAATAGAAGAAGATTATTTGGCAAAAAATCCTAGAATTTCATAAATATTATAAGGATCAAATTTTATATTTTTAGCTACCCATTATATGATGACTTGCCAAACAATGCCATTTTGATGAATGTGGATTTCAATTTAAATATTTTGAACTTAATTAATAGGACGATATATCATTATTTAATGTCAAAAAGTTCAAGGAAGATATTCATCAAAATAAACCTTTAAGCAAGAGTCCCAACAAATGTTTTTGGGGTGAATTTTCACAATGTGATTTGAAATTGTTTTGGAACAAGTTAAATATTTTCATTTTAAAGTGTAAATTCTAGAAAAAATAGAGTGAGGTCTAAATCAAATTTATATTAAATAAATATCATTGAATTACTAAATGAAAAACATGATAGCAAGATAGATTTATACTAGTAAATCTTCCATCCATTTTGGGGGTTTTTTTTTGTCTTTTGCTTGGAAACCTTATTCCATCTTGGTCATTCACTTCTATGTGAAGTCATTCCCTCTTAGTTTTTGACGATAATTGTCTTTTGTCAATGAATGGACATAGATTGAGCGATCACTTGGTTTAATGCCTTTTGCCTTTTAATGGCTACCATATTTATTTCAAGTTTTCATTGCAAAATAAAGGCCTATATGTAAAATCATATTGAATCCAATCAAGTATGCATAACCTAAAGTAAGTATTTACATGTTTACAAAAATAGATTAATGCCCATTGCTTATGGATGAAGAAGGCTATATAATACATCTAATCAAAATTGAATAATCATGGGTTGTTTGAAAGGCTTTCATGAATTAGATTTAGTATATTAACATTATATATATGATATATTGTGCTTTAAACATATCAATCAATTGTGCCACCTCTCGAGATTTTTTTTTTTCCAATTTATGTGGTCATCTTTGATGGTTTCATCACTGAAAAAATTAATTGAAACGTTAGACAATACCAAAATAGATTAATTGTTGTCTATTCTTGTACATGTGTATTTGGGCAAATATATTGCAATAGTTGAACATAAGGCAAATAATGTATGGGATACAATAAGGCATGTTATTAGGAGCTTGTTGGGAATCCATTTGGAACTTGGGGAACATGTTAGAAAATTAAACATTTGAAAAATAATCAATAAAGAAACATCAATTTAAAAAAATTACTTCGTTACAACTCAAAAGTGGATGCCTTGATTTTAGGAACAAATTTAAGTTTTTTATTAATTTGAAGAGATAGAAACCAATTTTGTAGTTGGTATTATATTCTCTTGTGATTTTCAATGTAGAAACTATTAGGTAGTAAATGATGTAAACATTAACATAATATAATGATTGTTGTGTATCATATGTGTCGTGACCCATATGCTTATGTTTTGTGAACCATGTAATTGTCATTTGTGACCAATATGTGTTTATTTTACCCACATTTGCAATACCCATGTATAAACATTAAAAATAGTAAATTGGATTTTTGCCACAAAACAATGTACTTGCACATGTGTCCCAAAAGAACGTCACAACATTTGCCAAAGTTTGCAATACCCACATATAAGTTTGCAAAAGAGGGACTTGTTTTTTGTGAAGAAAATGCAATACTTGTGTTTAGGTCTACAATCAAGTATGTACTAACTTACATGTTTGTTGCACTTGATATATCATATTCGGATATTGCATTTTGGGGTTGGGTTTTGAACTAGTCAATCTTTGTGGACCATTTACCAAATTATGCAATACTCACATATAGGTTCACAAAAAAGGGATTGATTTTTTGTGAAGAAAATGCAATACATGCTTTTAGGTCAATAATCATATATTGACTTAAATGTTTCTTGCACTTGATATATTATTTTCATATTCAAGGATTGTGTTATGGGATTGGGTCTTGATTTAGGCTTCAAAGAGCATTTACCAAATTATGCAATACCCACATAAATATCTGCGAAATAAGGATTGGTTTTGGGATATAGGTTGTAATACCTAAATAGGGCACCCTAAATATGCACTGGTCTTTTGTGGTTTAGGCTATGATACATGCATGGGATCCATAAAATGCCCTCTTGTTTTTTGGTCAATTTGTGCAAATTGTGCACTTGAAACTGTCTGATCATTGATTTGTAACTTGGAAATCTACAAATTTGCAAAGTTGCTTTCTTGCAATTTCAAATTTACAATTTTGTAATATTGTAATTTGTAACATGCACAAATTATCAAATTACAAAATTATTTGTATGTAGATTTTCACATTTGAAATTTTGCAAATTTACAAATGTGCATTTGCAAATTTCAGTTTTGTAATTTGTAATTGTGTAATATTTTCATGTGGTAAATTTCTAAAATTTTAATTTAAAATAATAAATTTTAATTGTAATATTGTAAATTTGTGAATGTGGAATTTGTGACTTGTGATTTGTTTTTTTATATCTTGTAACTTGCAAATTTGCAAAATTGTAAACTTGTAAACTTGCAATTTTGTAACTTTCAATTTGTAATTTTGTGCAATACATGCATGTCTTTTATTATTTGTAAACTTGGAGACATTGTTATTTGTAGGTTGCAGTTTTTCATTTTTCATTTGTAATTTTGTAATTTCTAACTTGCAAACCTTGCAAATTGGAAATTGATATGTTTATAATTTTATAATTTTATAATTTTGTAGTACATGCAAGTATGAAAACATGCAAATTTAGCATGTGCAAACTTGTAAATATGAAAAAAGGTACTTGCAATTTGTAACCTAGTAATTTTGGTGATTTTGGTAATTTGGTAATTTTACACACAAGTGCAAACTTGTGAACTTGAAAATGCACACTTGCACTTTGTCATATTGTAAATTTTTAATTTTTAATTTGTTATTATGGTGATTTGGTAATTTTGTAACATTTACTTGCAATTTTTTAAAAAAATTTATGAATTTGAAATTTACAAACAAGCACATACAATTTGTAACTTTGTAATTTTATATTTCGTAATTTGGTAATGTGGTAATTTTGCATACTTGCAAATGTGTGCTTGCAATTTGTAAAGTTGTAAATTTGTAATTATTGATTTGCAATTTTTAGATTTTGTAAATTTGTAAATTTAAAAACTTGCAAACTTGCATGACTTTGCAAATTCACACTTGCAATTTTTTAAGTTGTAATTTGTAATTTCTAGATTTTGTAATTTTGTAAACTTGCAATTTGTAATGTTGTAAAATTGTAATTATTAAATTGCAATGTTCTAGATTTTTTAATTTTGTAAATTTGCAAACTTGCAAATGTGCACTTGCAATTTGTTAAGTTGAAATTTTATAATTATTAATTTGCAATTTTTAGATTTTGTAAATTTGTAAATTTACAAACTTGCGAACTTGCAAATACACACTTGCAATTTGTAAAGTTGTAAATTTGTAACTTGCAATTTGCAATTTCTAGATTTTTTAATTTTGTAAACTTGCAAACTTGCAAACTTTTGAACTTGCAAACTTGCAAACTTTTGAACTTGCAAACATGCACACTTGCAATTTGTTAAGTTGTAAATTGTAATTATTAATTTGTAATTTTTAGATTTTTAAATTTTTAAATTTTTTAAATTTACAACCTTGCAAACTTGTGAACTTGCAAATGTGCACTTGCAATTTGTAATTATTAATTTGTAATTTCTAGAGTTTTTAATTTTGTAAATTTGCATACTTGCAAACTTGGTCATGAGTTGGTATCCTAAATTGTAGGTAGGTGAAGATGGGGGTCTACACCTAGGTAAGTAGGTAGATAGGTGGATAGGTAGCCTAAGTAGATGAATATGTAAGTTGACGAGAGTGTAGGCTAGGAGGTAGGAGGGTAGGCCACTAATGCAAGCCCCCTCCCACCCCAAAAGAAAACAGCCCAAAAAAACAAAGTTTGGGCAAAAAAACTTTAAAAAAAAAGTGGGCAATCAATGGATTTTTTTGGGGGCAGTCCGAAAATTTTGGGCAGCCCGTAAAGTAATGTAAACTTGTCAAGTTTGCAATATAAAAGTGGAGATGTGAAAATGGTGATTTGACAATGTGAAGTTGTAAATTTGGGGAGGTGCAAATGAGAATTTGACAATTTGTCAATGTTTGAATTGGCCACCTACCAAAGTGCAGTAGGCATTGTAGCACTTTAGCGGTGTACACCTAGCAAACTTACCATTATGAGGATGTTAATTTGGAAAACAGTAAGTGGGAAGTTGACAAAAGAGTAAAGTGAGAAAGTACAACATGACAAATTAAGCGCCCGTTTGGTATTCCATACACTTGTACTCAGGATCAGCCCCTTTTTTTTTGGGGTGAACTGGTGCAAAATTGTACTGGAAATTTTGAAAAGAAGAATATATTTTCACAGATTCTTGAAATTTTCGCCAAATTTGATAAAGCTGCAAAAAGAGTTCACCAGATTTAGACAGGTTCCTAGTGTTAAGTCGGTTTTTTTGGGCAGATTTTATACTGTTTTCAGTTTTCAGAGTTTTCCAATCACTTGTCGTCATCAATGCTAAAAACCTTTTTGAGATGATTGCCATTAGTTGGCCATCAACAAAATGAAGAAAAAGAAGACTGGAAAAGACATGACTGTTTTCCAGCACCAAATGACTCTTTCTCATTGGCCAACTACAATGATTGGCCCAGGTGGTGAGAGGTAAATAGTCTCTCACTTTGTACAGTCCATCTTTTCGGCTTCATGGGTGGCGACATACTAGTAACATTGCAAAAAGAACAAGTTTGTCTTTCAAACATGTCCATGTGGATGATGAATTAAACTTTCTCTGTATTCTTTTCTAGCAGAAAAATAAGAAATTTTCCTGAAAGGAAAGGTGTTACCTTTATAGGTTGTCTATGTAACCCTTGAAATCTAGACCTTGTTTGAAGGCACAAATTCCAATAGGGTTTTGAAGCACATAGTGTACGATGATCAACGTGTTATCCTTTATTGATTCATGCTGTTCTGCAGGTAAATTTGTTTACTATCCTATTCAATTACATATGCCAAATATAATCTTCAGTAAATAGAGCCTGGACCCATACCCAGCGTCAAGGGCTGCCTAAAATCCATTATATTAAGGAAAATAGTTTGTTTGTTTTGTTTGTTTTCTCATAGTGAGATCTCCCAAACCAATCTATTCAATTAAGGAAGGTTGTTTGTTTGTTTTGTTTCTCATGTTGAGATCTCCCAAACCAAACTATTCAATTAAGGAAGGTTGTTTGTTTGTTTTGTTTGTCATGTTGAGATCCCCCAAACCAACCTTTCAATTAAGGAAGGTTGTTTGTTTGTTTTGCTTGTCATGTTGAGATCTCCAATCTATTTTATTAAAGAAGGAAGTTTGTTTGTTTTGTTTGTCCTAGTGAGATCTCCCAAACCACAACACCTTTGGCCATGCTCTCAGTACTATTTGGAAACCCTTTATGAGTACAAGTGAGATCATTTTGTCATGTTTTGACCTATGGTGGAGAAGGTTATTGAATATTGAATAATTTTCACATTGAAAATTCAATGAAGTAAAATAAATATTTTTTATGGAAATTGGGCATGTTCTTGATATTATTCAGAAGTTGAACAATGAACATAATTTAATGTCTAGGTGATTAAACAACATATTATCTCATGTTATAAATTGTCAACCATTTCATTTTGAATTAAAAACAAAGGAAGAAGACAAATCATGAATGTATGATTGATTTTTTAGAAAATAAGTAATGCTTATAGTTGTTAGAGTCAAAATTTTCACATAAATGGTGTGTAAATGAACTAGTTCATTTATTAATTTATTAGTTGAATTGAACTTATTAATATTAATTCATTTATTAATTGAACTTACTAGCAATTAATATTTTAAAATTTGTATAATTAATTATGAACTAAATAATTAATTTTGAATTCTTTTAACCTAGTGATTAGGGGGTTCAAAAAATTTATTGAATTTGATGCAAAACATTGTTAATGTTAATATTTACTTGATGGATAATTGAGTGAAGAAAAAAATTATTGTTGCATGATTTGGTGACCTCCAAACTTGAAACCAAAGTTCTTCTACAATTTTCCAACTTTCACACTGTCAACTGTTATATGATAAGTACAAAATAGATTTTTAATACATGTGTTATATATTTTAAACTATTTTTTTTTCTAATATAAGAAATTAAAGTATATATATCCTATATTGAATATAATTTTCCCAAAATAAATATGTAATCATATTGAGAAATTAGTGAATTTATAGTGTTTACCCAACAACTAATATATGACATGCTATATTTCTACTCATGTATTGTACAAATTCAAAGAAGAATGTCTGCTTTGGGGAGCTATTGAATTTTGAACAATTTGTGTTAGAAATTCAATTAAATTATAAAAATTGGGTTTGGAAGGAGAAATTAGTTAGATGACGAGGTCACACTTGGACCAATAACACATGCTACATTAAGATTAAATCAATCACTTGCAAATAACAATATGGCTTTATATTACCCAATAATACCTTGCCCCGGGTTACTTAGGGTTACACCAATTGGTTTCTATGTTTTACAACTTGGGGTTGGACCAGGTTTCCATATGGCCAATCCCAATCACTATGCCCCAAACCAAAAATTACGAAATAATTGAAAATATGTTCACAAAGGGTTTGCATGTCATGAACCATAATTTTCCACCGTTTCATTGAATTTATTAGAATTCACCCTTTGATTTTTAAACATTTTGAAAATTTGGTGACCATGTGGTTTGACACTTGACAACTTAAGAACATGCCATCAATAACAAACCATTTGTTTAACTATCACATGCCAATTTTTATTTAAAATAGTGATTCCAATGAAGTATAAGGTGGTTGTGAGGAGCAACTAGAATGCCAAGAAACTTTGAGAAAATCGTATGTTAGCAGGTGACACTACTTATACATGTATGTATGAAAATGCTGCTCACCCAGAATATTTATCAGATAATAGTTGTTGGGTGGGCGACATGGAAACTGACCCTTAGGCACTCAAACTTGGTGTCAGAAAATAACAAAGAAAAACCTTAAATTGTGAGCTTCCATCTTTCATGCTCATTCAGTTTGTACATTAAAAATTTGTGTTTAAGTGCTTAATATGATTTGAAAAGGTGAAAATTAAATACAACTCTAGCATTATTATTAACAATCTAATTGAAAATGGGTGCACAAGTTATTATTATTGTATACAGCCACTTTTTCTTTCCTCTTTTAAAAAATTAAAAAAAAAAACAAAAATCCATCACACAAATACACATTATTTCTAGAACCCCCAGCTCCCCCAGCCCCGTGTCACTCAAGATATGTGGAACACATGCAGTAGCAGCTATATATGGTGTGAGTCTTAAGGTCTGAGAAATACTCTCTCTATGGAGATTGGAGAGAAAAACTTGACAAGCTGCATTAACATCTATCTGTAGACATAACCACATTAAAGGAAAGATCAATTGACAAAAAATTAGCAACACATTGAAGGACTCCCCAAAATTATGGCTACAAATGAACCAACAAGCTGCTGCTACTGAACAAAAACAACCCCCTTGAAAAACAAAAATAGAAACAACAACAACAACATTTTGTGCTTTCAATAAGCAACTAGCAGAAGCAAATGCAAACATGCAAATAAGTGAACAATAATATTAGAATAATATGCCGGCATAACATACTATACCTGTACTATATAATAAGTCCCTGCATGTGTGCATTCATCATCATGCACTATCCTAACTTCACACTAGATCTGCAACTTCAAAAAAAACTAGCTGTGCAATAATCTGCAAACATGCAAGCTGCACAATATAATCTTTAGTTGCTTAAAACAGATAGAATTCCAGCCAGTTCAAGAACTGGGTTTGCAGAATAGCCAAGAACTATTTATATAAGGTTTCTAGCTAGCACACTAGATTTAAAAGTATTATAGTAGTGATTAATCTAGTACTGATCAGCTGTATTAAAAAAGACTAACGAATCTCACCAAAAAGCCTCCAGCGTCGTATCAATAATTAGTACCAAATAATTAGCGCCTCAGCTGGATTACTGATTATCAACCTTGAATTCATATAACTCGCAGTACATTCTCTAAAGGAATATATATATGATCATGCATGAATTCAAGGAACTAAGTACGAGCGCACTATATAAACTTGCGCACGGATTCGTACTACTAGTCGCACTAGGGATATTAACCATGCATGAATTCGTACTAGAGTCGTCGTCGTCGTCGTCGTCGTCGTACTGGCGGAATCATGCAATGAATTGGTACTACTGGCGTGCTATAAGAATTCATAGTACTTGCGGGAAACGTTTTATCGTCGTAGAAGAATCCATGTAGCTCCAGCAGCAGCACATGATGAGTGCTAGAGTCATCCTAGCTAGCATGCAAAGGAGAAACTACTACATTTTGTATGATGATCAGCTGCTTAAGGCTCACAAGACGACGTCAAAATTAGCAGCTTGATCTGGCATCCGGCTAAAGATCTCATGTCTAATAGCTGCTATTATATGTGTGTGTATATATATATATATATAATAGTTATAATATTATTATGCTAAGAGGTGATCTTGGAGAATCGCACTGCAAGATTGCAGTGATAATGAGTAAGTCTCAACAACTGGTTTTCATCCTACTACTGCAGTCGATTATAAGAAGATTTAGAATCCAGGGGAAATCCAAGTCTCAAGCTTCGATCGATGTCCCCTCCTGCTGCAAATCGATCCAAGTCTAAAGCTTTCATCTTCTGTTAGATTTACATACTACCCAATTGCAGCTAATTTGACGATAATCATGATCATGCAGCAGTTGGGTAGTTTGTAAACTGGATTCAAGCGTCGTATCAAAAAGCAATGGTAGACTGAGAGTTTGAGTGACGGTCCCTGACGATTCCCTTCCATTTCTCTGCTGCAGCTGGTTGTATCGACGTTACGCTTATGTCGCCGGTGGTGGTGGTGCCATTGTAGAACTCCCATACTTGGCGCTGTAGGAATCGGACGTACTCTAGTGTCTGGCTCAGTGTGGAGACCGTGTCCAGACGCTCACCGTTCGGGACTAGAGTCTGAAGAATCCGGATACGGTCGCTGAACTTCTCGCGACGAGTTCGGGCGGCAATGCTTTGAGGATCGGTCGCTGTACCGTGACGACGGCGTTGTATCTTTGGCGGAATGCTGCTGCCGATCAGACTAGATGGGGAGTAATCAGCTAAAGCATATAAAGATGGATTGCTGTTTGTCTGCGAGCTTTGCTTCTCTTTGCTCCCTTGTTGTATCCCGTACAACAAAGCGCTCAATGCCGCCGGATCAAATTTGGCACTGTTTTCACGTGGCCGGGATGTAGCCGGGAGCTCCTGCAGCATGTGCAGCCCATTCTGCACTGCTGGGCTGCTTGATCCGAATCTGGGCGATGGCTGTGGAAGTGGTCGACGGAACCCGGCAAGTCTACCAACTCCTCCTGCACTGCCGGAATTTGCAGCGGAAGATTGCTGCATCACTTCAAATGAACGTTTGTTGCGGGTAGAAGAATTCGCTTCCACAGCAATCATGAGCTCTTTCAGGAAGGTGCAGTCTGTGTCGGCTCCGCCGGTCAGAGACCCGCGTGCATTGACCTCGCACAGATGCGGCATGGAAGGCGCAAGATGCTGCAACTGTGGAGACACCTTATGAAAGTCCAATGGACTCGTTGGAGATCCCTCTGGAGAGAACGTCTGAGGTGCACTAGTCGTGTGCGGTGAAAGTCGAGGGATCAACTGTTTTATCCCTCCTTCGCACCTCGTCAGAGGCACCTGCATAGTCTCGTCCGTCCACGGCCGATCACACCACCGCATGCGACACGGCTGAGAATCCGGAGCACTCACGACGACGACAGTACCAGCTCCGTCTGCTTTCGCGCACGATTGACCAAGATGCTGCTCAGATGATTCGCCAAGTTTGGAATTCTCGTTCATGCATGTCGTGGAATTTGCCATCTCGTCCCCACCGAGGAGAAGAGTGTGAATATAATCCGATGTCAGATTGCCCTCATTAGCAACTGTCGCTGCTGCAGTCGGCGCTCGAGCGTTTCTTACAATGCCAGGGAGTTTCCATTGTACAATGCCGTGTTCGAGACTCTCGTAAATCCCGGCAGAATAAGCCGGCCCTGAGGTGTTCGCGGTGTCGTCTAGACTTGCATCCTTCGGAACTAGAGACGCGGGCTCGACTGAGAACTGCGAGAGAAACCCCGCACTAGGAGGAGGAAGCCTGAGTCCCACAGACTCCGTACAATCCTGCATCACCGTCTCTTCGTTATGCAACCAGAAATTCGGGTCCACGAAGTTGACGATGGAATCTCGGTCAGACTCTAAGCATTCGCCAAAGCTCATCAGGCTTTCAATGCTGGTAGAGTGATCAGATTCCACATTGCCCGAAGCTGAAGCTTCGACGTTGACCGCCATTGATCCCGCGTGGTGTCCTCGGCCGTTGATGTCGAATACCACATTCCCAGTAGGTAAGCTGGACTCCAACGTCCCAGCTGGGGGCGCTGAGGAGAAGGAGGGTGGCGCTGGTGTGACCGTTGCCGGTGATCCAACGCATAAACTTGGAGTACTGCATGAGCCGGTGCTGCCGGACTCAAACGACGACTTGCAGGTAGCTGCAGCTGCTGTGATCACATTGATCACAGCCCCTGGGGCCGAGGCGTTAGCCTCGGCGCACCCAGAGACGAAGCTCCCGGCTTGCAGGCAGCTGCTACTTTTTGTTCCTGCTGTAGATTGCACCTTGCAGCTGTTTACCAACGACGACAAATTCCAGCCATCGTCGTCTCGGAACTCGAGGTGTGCTGCTGCTACTGCTGCTTCCACAGCTTCCGAGTATGTGCTGCGGGGTTCGACATTGACGGGCCCACCTTTGCAGCTCGCGCTACTCTTCTGGTCCCCGCTCTGAAAATTATCCGACTCCGTCCCGCCCAGTTTCTCGAAGGGTGATCCCTGGGGTGGTGCTGCTGCTGGAGGAGAATTGGGTGTGAGAGTCGTCGTCTTCGTCGACCCATTTCCACCGCCATTGCTCAGTGGGAAATAGCTGCTGTAGTGAGCCCCAAGGATCCTGTTGCTGCTCTGGTCCGTGATGTGGCCAGCTAAATTCTCGATTTCGTTAGAGTTGTACCCCGGCCTGCCGCCGGTCGTATAACCGCCAGCTCTATGAGGCCACAACTCCACGCCTCTCGAGTTGCTGTAGCTGCCATGATCAGATCGTGCGGTTTCGATACTCGTTGCTGCTGCCTGAGGAGATTCATGCTTTTCGGTACTGTGGAAATGAGCCACTGTACTGAAGGAGGCGGGAGCAGAGCCAGGCATTCTACTCAAAGCTTCAACCATAATATGTGCACGCGTCCTTCCTTTTTTTCTTTGTCTCTATCACCAGTTGCTCCCTCGGCTTCTGGTCCTTCCACTCATAAGACGTAGCACTCGAGTTGAGAACATTCAAAGTCTCCAATTAAGCCATCGTCCTCAAGCTATACTACTTACACCATCTTTTGTAAGGAGCTTTTTCTTCACTCTTCTGTCGTCAGCTGCAGTCGCGTCTACACAGAAGAAGGAAAAAAAATTGCTGAGTATTTAGCTCGCAGACATGATCAAGACCATAGGCAATCCACTTCTACAACGGAATCCATGGCACTTGCATATTTATTATTTGCGAAATACTAGTGACTCGTGACCACAACAGCGCCGGCCAGCCTTCAGGTAAAACTAGTGGTTGAAAGCTCTTGCAAAACTCTTGGGTTAAACACTCTTGATGTAATAAGAATATTAGAATCAGTGAAGCTGCTGATGCACTAGGGAAGATCTAGTGTCCCAACTAGCTGATCCTAAGCTGGTGCAGGGAAGAAATAGTGTGCAACTAGCTGATCTTATTAAGCTTGTGCCAGTGAAGATCTAGTGTGCAAGTAGCTGATCTTAAGCTGGTGCCGGGAAGATCTAGTGTGCAACTAGCTGATCCTAAGCTGAATATCTAGACCCCCATGAATGCAACAAACAGTTGCTGAAAGAAGAAGCTAAAATAATCTAGTAGTAGTCCTACTATCAACCGATATGAACTAGTTCTCCTGGGTGATAGAAGTGTGCTCAGGAGGACTAGGGAAACTGATGAAGTAATCTCATGTTGGCGACAGAAAGAAGGGATTAAAAGGAGAGAAGAGAAGATCATGTGTGGTATAAAGAGAAATTCTGAGCCAGGGAAGAAACAGAGAGAAGCTGATCAAATTATATGTAAGGAGTGCATTCTACTATTATTAGAGCATCTCCACCCATGCTTAATATGTGGCCCTGCAACAATATTGGTGACATCCAATACAGTTCGGTGCTGTATGGCTGATGATGGACAGAGTCGAGACTCGATCTAGAGCCAAACCCAAAAATTTATAATACCAAAAAAAAAGCTCAACCCCAACTCAACTCAACCCAACAAATAATTAGGTCATCAATACCAGATCTTAAGGTACCGTGTGAAATCAAAGTCCAGATCTAGCCTCCATACCTTGTCTACACGCTTGAAGCTTTTGGGCTGCCAAGGTCATTTATTGCTTCCTCGCGTTGTCCAGGGTCCTTCCTTCCTTCCTCTCCCACACACACACACTTGGTGTCGGATCAGATCGGTCGGTCCATCCATCCATCCATCCATCCATCCATCCAGCTAGCTAGCTAGGGTTCCTACTGCCTCGGGCAATCCGCCATCCAGGCGTCGCTGTTGCAGCAGATAAGTTTCAAATTGGCCTTTCTTTTTTAAGCGGCCCCAAAAAATCTTCTTCGAATATTCAGGTCAACGACCGAAGCAGAATATATTTTTCGAATATTGTAAGTAGTTCCAACTTCCCTCGCGTAGAGTGGGTTTTTTTTTTCCAATTTTGGGAGGTAGGTGGACTGGCGACCATCAACAAGAGGCTTGAGCTGAATTTGGCTACAAGTCAGAGAGAGGAATGTAGAATTCTCTTAGAATCCTTACTTTGTTGGCCTTGTCTACCAAGGCAAGGATATTGTGTTTAGATTCATTATAGAGTATAATAGCTTGAGGGATTTTGGCCCCTCCATAGTAGGTCTATTTTTATATGAGGAATATTGAAAGATGATAGTTTGGCTAGTGTTGAAACTTGAGATTAGTTATAGAATTATAATATCTTGAAGGATTTTGGTTTCTTTCAGACGATTCTTTGAAGATTATAGTTTTGCATGGTGAAATATTTGAGTTTCCATAATTCTTCTTTTGCCTCAAAATACTTTTTAATGTACTTGGCAAGGCCACAGTGTGACACACCCCTTGTTTTGGTGACCTCCAAGAACCTATTGTCACAATAGGGCATCTTGAAACTTCATTTCCTCACAATATGGCAACTTTGGATGATTTTTTTTAAAATATATATTTTACCCTTCACGCTGGAGGTTGTTTTTGTCGCCACCTTGTCAAATTTGGCCAAACAAAAAACCGTGGTTCCATGGCAAGTTCAACATTTCACTCTTTGAATCCTTTATATTCTATTGTGAAGATTGCATGCCAAAAAACAGAATATTCTAAAAGATTCCTTATTTTCCTTCACAACATTTTGTTCTTTGAAAGAAATTTTTTTTTGAAAATTTCAACATTTCGAAAAAGCATATTATTTGGGGGTGGAAGCTCCATCCATGCCAAGGTAGTACGAAATTTGAACAGGTCTTATTCCAACTTCTCACATCACCTTGGGCAAAAAGGTACAAAAATTACAATCATTTAAAGAAAAATCTGGCAGTTGGTAGAATTGTTTTTCAAGATTTTTTTTCCTCTTTTTTGGACCAAAAATTGGGGAATTTTTCACCATTCTTTTTATGTCACAAAAATTTAAGAAATTAAATAATAATTAATTTTTAAACCAGCCTGGAACAGGGATTCTTTCACTGGTGAAGTTTTGCCAAATCCCTACCTGAAAAATATGATTTCAACCTAAAGGAAGGATTTTCCATTATAAAAAAAAGGCCCAAATTCACCAGACTTCAGAAAAAAAATCTACCAACCAACCGCCAGATTTTTATTACTAGTTCCAGTAGGTAGCCAAAAATAAAGAAAGATTTCTATTTTTTCCTACTTCCATATTAGTACATGTGGCTAAATTTGGCTATATCACTTTCCAGATGATAGCCACCTCGGCTACATTACAAAATTGGAAAAAGAAACCCTGCGGGCCTGGAACTTACAACATCATGAAGGAAAGATGATTCGGTCCATCGACCAGAGAGAGTTTCTTCTGCACTATAATAATTGATTTTAACTTGATCCGGATCACCATCAGCCGGAGCCTGGAGGCAGCAACTGATGATTGCTTTTGTATCAATAAATGCAAGTTTTCCTTCAATCTACATTTATCACAACCATGAATAACTCCAGTGCGAATTTAGGCAGCTGCCTGTTCATTGATCATCGATTCATCCACGCTCGCAGTCGAGGAGCTTTGATTGAAGCACACGGCTAGCTAGCGCTAGCTACACTTGATGATGATGCTCTCCAGGCAACTCCTTCCCCAACTTCCTTAATCGTCTCTTATGATTGATTACTGGTTGTGTGTGTGTGTGTCTCTCTCTCTCTCTATTCTCTAGTTCCAGTGTGTTTTTTTAAAAAGTTTTTGTTTGTATCCAAAGAGGCTATCATCCATAGGAAGCTTTAGAAAAAGTGGCGATCATTTCTGAAAAGATTTAGCCAAATCTGGTTATAAACCAAATATGAAGTACAAATCTTTAATCATCCTTCTATATTTTTGCTACACATTACAAAATCAAGTAAAAAGCTGAAAATTTTTAGCAGTTTTTTCTTCTCACTTGTGGCAATTGAAAAACTCCAAAATCACTTCATTTTCTTTTCTTTTTTTTTTCTTTTGGCGAAATTTTGCCAGAAAAAACAGGGGGGGATGTGAATCTCAACCAACCAACATCTGGCCAAGCTTCTGGCACTCTTTGGCAAAATTTTGAATTTTAAAAAAAAAAATGAAATGAAATACACTGTTACAAGCTCCATGTTTTTTGGGGACTAAACTCAACCAATTTTTGAGAAAAATGATTGTTTGAGGGAGAGTTTGGCCATCTTTTGCTACAACTTATAGTTTTGGGACTGTTCTTTGTTGGCCAGTTTTTCTACAGTTCCCATGGATTTTTTAGAAGCTTTCCACTCTGGGTTACTTTAGATGAGGGTCCAGGGTTCAATGAAATAGAGCAATCCCATCGGATGAGAGCCATAAATTGGACCCACAACCTTTCTATGATGATCCAAGATCGAAAAGTGACAAATCAGAGCTAAATCCACATGACACCATTTTGGAGGGAAAGTCAATTGATTTGAACCCCAAGAAAAAAAAGAGCTAAAAAGGGCAGCTCATGATTTGAAGAACCAAAGATGCAAGCTAGGGTCCACGGCAGGGTTCAACTTAAGGATTCAATTTGCTTCAAATGAGTCCAAATTGATTCCTAGGAATGTGGACCCTGGACCCTCATCTAAAGTGTAGGGAAATCCATGGGGTGGAGGCATTCTCAAACTAAGGGGCCCACGATAATGTGATAGTTCAGTCCAGCCTCGCATTTTGAGACTGTCCCCCACCCATGGGATTTACCTATCATAAAGCATGAAGCAAAAAATTTCATGAACCAAACCTATGTATGTCTCCAGGCATATGAATGGGAGGGTTCTTATGCCTACTCTTTAATAAGGGGATGGTTCTTACACTTACAAGTAGGCATAATTTCCCTCCCATCCTTGAGGAGTAGCCATAATATCCCTCCTGATTTATATATAGATGAATATAAGGTGCCCTCCAAATATGCTACAAATTTTGTCCACGTGCTTGACATGGGCCTAAATTATGTCTAGGGTGATTGCCAACAATGCTATATCAGCAAACCGATGTGTATATATACTGACTGAGACTAAGAGAAGCAGCTTCTTGAACCTGTTCCCAACTCTAATACACTAATGAAAATCTGCAATTTAATCTGCTCCCAAAACTTATTCACTACTACTAAGTGATTATTAAGTGTTTAGTCACATCAAAAGCACAATGCAGAAATAAGCAGAAAATAATTGTCATGGATGTTCTCTCAAAGCAGGTAACAAGAATATAGAAGTATGCATATTGTGCTATACCCTTAAATATTTGTTTTATTTATTTGTATAGTTCATTGTGTGTTTAGCCTAGTGGAGTGTATCCCTTGCCCAGTTTTAGTTTGTTGGGTCTCAACTCTCCATGTAAAGGAGGACTATGCAAATGATGTAGGTCTCATTTGGTCCAACATTTTGATGAGCGTTTATCAAGTGTTAGTTCATGTTTTGGGAATTGCATGGATTTGCTTTCTATTTTAACAAATGTTGCTTATTTGAAGTTTGAACCAATGTTGGAAGGTGTTTGATTTTCAGTCAAGTCCAAATTCAAGTTCGGGTTTGGTTTTAAGAACCAAGCCTAAAGGGTCTACAGGGAATAATGCCCACCTCAAGACTCGCCTCGAGTCAAGTAGGTGTCCCAACATTTGAACTCAATGATAAAGGCATGTCAACAAGTTGTCCCAGTGGGTCAAGGAAGGGCTTTCTACAAGGTTCGAGTCTTAAGGCCCTGTAGAAGAGTCTCGTAAGGCAAAATCCTTTTTCTTGAGACGAAGTTGAACATCTTTCTAAAAATTCATTGTACAAGGAGACTGCTGATATGCTTTGATATATAGGTAGATTCTTTTCATCTACCTATGTATAGGTATATAGAGTAGTCGAAGTGAGGGCAAAACCCAAACATCCCCACCCCAATTACTTTATCCCATATCATTTTGCCCCAGGCCCATCCAATCAACAGCTTTTAATTTTTTTAGAATATACTTAAACTCAAAATTGGAAGGTCTTTTTTTATTAAAAAAACCTCAAATTGGGATAGTTCTAGTAGGTGCCAAGAACATAGAAGGATTCTGTTTTTTAATACTTTCCTATCTAGTATGTAGTCAAATTTGGCTAAATTATTTTATGGATGATTATCACTTTGGTTACATCACAAAATCTTATGAGGCTAAGTTGGAAGTCATTAGAAACAAATCAGGTCCATTTTATGATAGTTGTGAGTGAAAAGGCTCTTATGACATCATCATTTGATGGACTATGAACTTTGACCCCTTGGTTCTTGTTGTGAGAATTAATCTTGAAAAGTATATTCCTCATCCTGGAACATTCATATATCATCTCACTTCCCAAGTTGCCAAAACATACAAAGCCATCTATATATTTACAAACAACCTTGTTTTTCTTTATTTTTTCCACAATTACAAGAACTTCCCTTTCATCACATCACCACCACCCACAAATATATTCTACATGTTACCCTCTCCAATATACAACAACACAACCACCAAATCCATCTCCTCAAAGTAACATCTCACACATGTATTATGGGGAATAACATGATTGACCATCTAGTCAAATTTGGATGTCTAGAACCACACCTACAAACTAGTGATAATCTCATACATATATATCACCCTTTCATGTATTGCTTACAAAATGACAAGTTTCATCAAGATCTTATCCAAAATATATAAACACATTGTCCTCTCATTCACATTGACCAAATTATCCATGAGTTTTCTCACAACACTCTCCACTTCACAATTGACCGAACAACTTAACCTTTGATCAAACATTATCCAACCACCTTAAAACCCATCCATCAATCTTAGTAGTGCAAATAACACAAGTACTTTGTTTTCAAAATGCCCAATACAGGGGTAAATATCAAAACCATTTATTTTAACATACTCTTGTCCTATCCCCAATGTGTAAACTACAATAATGCAACTTCAAGTTCAACATTTGTGTATTGAACAACTATTATATTTATCAAAATCCACTTCGACAATGAAAAAAATAATATGTGAATATTTTAACCTAATACTATGGTGGAAAAAAATTTGAAAATGATGATAAATTATGTATATATATATATATACCTATGATGTCAATATCCAGGTTACATCTACATGTAGGTACCTACTTCATTGTGCTTAAAGCATATATCAAGTTCTTGATTGCATTTAAATTGTTATCTCCAAATTCATTGTAAATTCTTTTTACAAGAAAAACCACCAAACCTTGAAAACTATGAAAAAGAAAAAAACCCAATGATGAAGTAGAAAATGTAGGCATTACAAATAAGTAGTATTATTTTCAAAATTTCAACATCCAAAAATAATAATTTCCTTAAGTTTTGCCATTTCAAACATTGAGGAATTTTTTTAAATTAAACATTAATTTTCCAAAAATGGATGTATGTGCTACATGGCACATCTCATTTTAAACAAATGCAAAATTCTTTATGATTGGATAAAAAGCTTTCAAATGAACATGGTTGTTACTTTAAAAAAATTCAATAGTGTAATTTTTTATCACTAAAATTCTACCACTTACTAACCCTCCCAAATGTAGGCTGAGACCTAAGTTGTTATGGTTTGATGCAATTTGGAAGTCATAAAAGAAAATCCCATAAAGTTCACATGAATAAAAGCCCAACTAGAGATTTGAAAACAATTGCTATATATTAAAAAAACTTGAGAAAAAAAAAATCCCTTTCAAAGGGACTTTTTGAAAATAAGGTTGAATTTTGAACTTTGAAAAGTTCATAATTAAAATTTGATTAAGGTCTTAAGGAAAAGGATTTCAAATCTACGTTTATTATTTCATTCCTCAACACATACTTATTCATTATAAATAGTTTGGAGTGAAATTCAATGTGAATTCTTCAATTTCTTCACAATCTAATCAATTAACCAATCCACTCAAAAGTTCAATACTAATAATGAGTGCGTTATTTTCAAAAATTAATTTTACATGTCTTCATAATCAAATTATTAGTTTATAATCAGTTTTCAATTGAAAAAATTAAAATTATATTATTCATCGTTATTATTTAAACACAATGTACCATGCACAAACTACCATTGTGACACCAAAAATGAACCATTTAAACTTGCATCCACCCAAACAATTTAATTGTTGTTGAGCTTAAAAAGTTACTACAATATGTGGACCCCTTCAAACTCATGGCCACACCTCTTATCCTCCTACCAACATTTAAAACTCCATGGTTTATACATAGACTGCCACAATTCAAAAATTCCTCCTTGATCACCATTCTATATAATTGGAAATGTTTTGTTAATGATTTTTTTTTACCAATTTCATAGCAAAACCCATTTGCCCCTTTAACTACTTCCATAATCCTATCCCCACTTGAAAAGTTTTTACTTGCCCAATTATGCACAAATATCTTCTACTAATGGTCTTCCCACACATTCCCTTTTCCCTACCAACCCCACCTTTTAAATTGAATCCACATATTGTCACAAATGATTCTTGGAAGTTATTATCACTTGAAAATTTCACAAACACTACTACAAAATGTGGGTGATGTTCACTAGACCAATGAATTCACTATTTTTTCATTGGTCCTTGTTCACTACAACTAGTGAAGTCACTCCAAATCCAATGAAATCATTTGACATACAAGGACACCTTTTGTTGTGGTGAAATAAAACCCTATCTTGAATACCATTTGTTCATGCAAATGGTTAACTAACACCCTTTTAGTCGTCAAGGTGAAAGCACATTAAGGGTGAACCACTTTTGTTCCAAAAAGGTGATGTATAACAAGTATTACAATATGTTGTAAACTAAAATCTTGGTGGCATCCTTTGGTTAACCTAAGCATAAGCAAAAAACTTTAAAATTTGCACAACAACATTTTGGAACTCAAAGTTCATTTGGAGTCAAAATTAATCTTGATTCAAACGTTAGATGAAGAGGATTGAATAAAATCAATGTACACAAAGTATATAATTTATAATTTTTCAACAATCATAGGGCTTCATGTTTGTGATTCATGAAACATTACCAAACAAAAGGAAATTGAAAAAATAATGCAATGCCCATCTATAAAATCTCCTCCTCTTTGATATGGTAGTGGTTTTTTCCTGAAAGGAAAATATTATTATGCATTCATTGCTAAAAATGCAAAAAAACACATTTTTTGAGTGGAATTTCATCCAAAAGTTTTAATTTTTTTAATTGTTTTAGATTTAATTAATTTATATCAATATTATGCACCAACAAAAAAATTCACCCAAAACTTCCATCATCAACCTTACCTTTTTAAGTACATATTCAAATTTTCAAACTTTGTGATGGGTATTATTTGGTCACAAATATATTCCATACATTCAAATTCTTCAATGATTGTTGAAATATTCAAAATAATTTATTAAATTTAATTAAAAACTAATCAAATATACTTAAAACAAGTAAAAATAATCCAAGATGTGAGGTCCATATGTTAGCAAAAAGTTTAATTGTAGAAAGATTGTACTTGTGACTACAATTTTTTGTGGGTTTAATGTGTTTTCACCCCTCACCACTAGTTGAAAAGGAGGAAAGCACTTACATCTTCTTTTTCCGAAGCATAATTCCACATCTCAACTTTGACATTAAAAATTTACAAATCCGCCAACATCTAAATTTGAATTAAAATTTGATATGATCACTATTTGCCATCATTTTCAATAAACATAAACTTAAATATTGGAGTCCCCTTAACGCCAACCCATGTCACATGCCATTACCCCTACAAAACCCTACCATTCTTCCCCTTCTTTCATTACCCAACCCTCCTTCTTTATTGCCATACAACCCATAGGATTGACATTGGAATGACTAACATAGAGCCCCCTTTTAACAAGAGACAATAGCCTTATGGTTAAAAGGCTCTTATTTATGAATGTCTTGATTAAAGCATCGCTCTCTAAGGGACCCAAGGTATTTTCTTCAATTTTGTATTAAAGCACAAATTTCAATCATGCATAAAACAATTTATGAAATTTTAGTTTTTTTGTAAAATGAAAGTAAAAGCTTTTTAAAATTCTTCCGTGTTTTGGTTAGCTATTGAAAATTGACATAGAACTTGGGCAAAAAAATAAAATAAAAATAAGTACAAATTTGGCAATCAAAAACTTTAGAATACATTTATTCATTTGTCACATTTTTAAAGAAAAGAGTCACACTAAATGTCAATTTTAACACCTAGAAAAATTGTTGAAAGAACCTTGAAAGTTGTTGGCTTAAGAATTGTGCAAGAAAATCTAAAATATTGTGGATTATACTCTAGCCCATTTTACATCTATATGGTGTAAATGTTTGTAACTTACCCTTATTCTGATTGGAGGTCAATGTTGGGAAATTATTTTAAAATAACACCAAATAATTTGTGCCTACCATAACAATTTTTTAAACATACAAATATGATTGTCAAAAATCAAAAGAAATGATTTCAATATACAACCATGCTTCTCAAAAATTTAAGAATTGGTCAAAAAACCCTTTGTAACCTATTGATTCCTTGAAGGTGTTTGAAAAGATTGGAAAGAGAGGACTTTATTCCAAAGAAATTCAAAAAACTAAAACCAAAGATTCTTTAATATGTAGAAATTGAAAAAATGAAATCAAAGACTTTTTTTAAAAAATCAAATTACCAATTAACATTGGATAGGATAATTATGTTTAATACCCTTAGATAGAGTTGGTGTACGAAAATTAATAAATGCACCCAAAAATATAATGCATATAGTAATGAAAACTATGGATAAATTTATTTTATTTTGGAGAAGCAACTAATTTGCTTAATGGTATCCCCTCTTGCAAGGTTTTTCATCTCCCATAAAAGAAATTAAGAAGTAATGGGTGCAATCACAATAGCACGTAGCATAGCAAGTGTAACGTTTGCTTGGTTTTTTCATGTTCTAAAGTCATAATTTAATTTGATATTGAAATTATTAAAAAAAATTATATAGTTTTATTTTTAACATATCATGGAAACATGTGAATTAATTTGAAATTAATCCAATGAATAAAAAAATAACAAAAACACTCATTAAATATATAACACATGCTTTTAAATAGTAAAAAAACTTGTAAATGGATTTGAATTTTTTTGAAAATGACATTTTTGGACAAATTTTGAACATGAACCTTTATAAAATAATATGAAGAAATTTTTTTAATTCTTTTAAGATTTTTTCGAATTTTTTTCAAAAATATTCGAATAATATTTTTTAAATATTTCCCCAAAAGCAATCCCAAAAGCAATCAAAAAGTAGGTGGGTGTGGCTCATGTTATCTTGTTTGCACCCTAATATTAGTTATTACCTAATCATGTAAGGGGTATTTAGCCTTTTATGAAAATGGTAAAGGTCCAGGTTAATTGGGGTTTTTCCAATCCCAATTGGATACATGTGTTAATATATTTATTTGCAATTGTTAATACCTTAAAGTTGCACAAGTAGTTGTTTTTTTTCACTTGAAATGTGCCATAATTGTGTAAATACTTTTATTTACCCTACATTCATGCACTTTAACTATCATGGCAAGTATAGGGCAAATGGTGGAATATTTACCCCTAACCTTACCCTGTGAAAAGTGTAAACGTTCCTCAGTTACCTTCACCCGTAGTACTTACCTGGAATGACAATTTTGCAATGCTTATATACGGTTAGGTTGATCACATAGTTTGGATTATTTTTCAACCTTGTATGACTTTACCTCGCTTATAAACTTTTTGAAAATTTTATGTTTACCCTTACCTCACTGACAATACACTGGCTAATACCTCTTCTTAAAGAGCATGGGTACTTCATGCGATGGATGGAACTTCTTGGTACACGATCGTTTGGAATTTATTTTTATTAAACCATTCAACAACTTCTAGGTATCAGGATTCAGGAATGTGCAAAGTTGTTTCCAAATGAGCGATTGGACGTGGGTAAGTTATATCATATTCCCATATAAAACTAAGACCTGCACAGACTGCGGGTGTAAGGACTCCACTGAGATACTACGGTATTATGCATATAACAAACTTGCGTTTTCATTATGCAGCATGGGCCCACTGCACAGTCAAATGGTTTCAACTTGTTTGTTTCCAAAAAAAGCTAGCAATTGTAAATACTGGCAAGCCATGTTCTCATTTTATCCAGTCAATCTAAACACAATATTCCACATGCTTTGAGTTGGTATACTATACTAACAAGGGGTGTGTCACACTGTGGCCTTGCCATTTACATTAAAAAGTATCTTAAGGCAAAAAAAGAATTATGGAAACTCAATTATATGTCACCATGCAAAGATATAATCTTCAAAAAAATCCTCTAAAAGAAACCAAAATCCTTGAAGATATTATTATAACTCTATAATAACTAATCTCAAGTTTCAACACAAGCACAAAATATCAGATTCTTTCAAAAATCCTCATATAAAAATAGACAGACCTATTATTACTACCTAGGGGCCAAAATCCCTTGAGCTACTATACTCTATAATGAATCTCAACACAATATCCTTGCCTATGAAATCAATTCCAACAAATAAACAAATGTTTTCTACCAAATCTCTAAGCAATGCTCTCATGTGTAGTAGTAGGATTGACTGGAATTTGGGTGTTTTTCTCACCAAATTATTCACACCCACTTAGAAAATCGCATATTCTCGATTTGCATAAGGAATGGCAGGGTGTGATTCAGGCCTCAAGTTGAGGAGGGTAGAATTTTTGTTGAGAGGCAGCTGCCAGAGAGGAGAGAGATGTGGATGGATTTTTTCTAAAAATGCAAATTGGGTGGGGTTGTTTCTGGCTGGCTGATTTGTGTGTACAGTCGATTGGAAGACTTTTTTGGTGCTGGGAGTAATTGAAGAAGTTCAACTAATTTTAATTCAAATCCTCAATAGGAATCACTTCTGGCTAATGGGTGTTTTTTTTATCATGCACACAGATCACCCTTCTGACGCCTGACCTAGTTTGATGCAAATAGATCAATACGCATTTGAGTGATGGTGTAACTATGGTGCTATTACTTACACCGTATTGAGTTGTTCACCTAAATATGTTTACTTGCCCTTTTCTTTTTAGTAATTTTTTTTTCAATACTAGTTATATAATTCCTCTAACCTACCTACCTACCCATCCATCCACCCAAAACATCCAAATCTTCAACATCATAAATGGACTGACACTGCAAATGCAACCACAATAGCTCTCATTTATCTTCTTGGTACAAACTACAAACCCAAAACCAAAATATCCTCATTGCATATGCAACTTCTTGAATGATGGGCAATTAACAATACTACGTGCAAACAGCCCTGGAATCAATCCTTCCCAACCCCCCCCCCAAGTTCAAACTGCAGGTGTCCAAAATTTGAATTCATGAATTAGTTTGGACATCTATCTACTCATATTTCTTCAATGTTTTCCTTCTTTTTTTTCTGTGAAAGTTCTTATTGTTGTCTTAATGTGTACACTTAATGATGATGATGATGATGAAGAATTGGTGTGCAATTAATAATCCAATTTGAATAAAGATTCACAGCGTGAAGATGACAATTTTTAGAAGTTGATAAAAATTTCTTGGAGAGGGACAATGTTTGCCAACCTTCAATACCTTACCTTACTCAGTTTTGTTGTTAGACGATCCTCTTAAGTAAAAAAATGAAATTTTGTGAAAATATGAAGCTAAGCTGTTGGAAACAGTTATAATTAACATAGGCGACGACATGAATAATTTCACTACTCGTATAACAATATGGTACTAGATTATTGTAGATCATTTCAAAATTAATCATTTCAAAATGTTGAAAATGAATTGAATTTTTGAAAGATATTAATTGTTCATTTTGTCAATGTGGAAGCTTGCCCTAGGCCACAGTGGTTGTGTAGTTTGGTAGCAGTGATATTTTTCGGACTTTTTTTTTTTTTTTTTTGGGGGGGGGGGGCAAAAAATTTGGGAATTTTTTAGAATTTTTTTTGTTTTTTGGATAAATTTAAATTATTTTTTTTATTTTTTTATGTAAAAATTGCTAAATATTTTTTTTTTAAAATTTTTTTTATAAA
>Ga0116229_10001021_pt1 | contig 42179 bp, 40 predicted proteins | sample S1TSphgellanicum_3_FD_87313 | JGI IMG/M metagenome (GOLD analysis project Ga0116229, IMG submission 87313) | Host-associated microbial communities from peat moss isolated from Minnesota, USA - S1T2_Fc - Sphagnum magellanicum MG | ecosystem: Host-associated > Plants > Peat moss > Unclassified...
AGCCTTTCATTCTCAACCTATCCAAACAACCTGTCAACATATGCCCTACAAGCACAGTCGCTGAATTCACTTCATAGTTATACTACTAAATAGATTCAAACTAATATCCCAAAGAGGTTAACAATCTGGGAGAACTCCCAAAGAGGAGGTTTTTTCAATATAGATCTACCAACTTATTTATAAATACAAGACAAGTAACCTGGTTGGAATTGATTTCCTCCTTGCAAATAGGTTGATGAAGAAGCTCTGCTTGCTGAAACATTATATTGAATGAATAAACATGAGGTCAAGTTCTATGTTGTTTGGAATTTGAACATCTGGTAAATCACCCGTTGCAATTGAACCTTCACAACATCCATGGTTAGTGAGTAGTAGATCATCAATAAGGAAGATCGCCTTTGCATTAAATTCAACACCTCCATTGGTGAAGGAGCTCCCAATATCTGGTTTGGACACCTTTATACACTCTGGAAGTTTCCCTGTTGCAAACCCTCCATATGCCAATGCTCCATGAACAAAAAAAAGGGATAAAAAATGAGTGTAGGCTAATCTTATGAGTGTTGTTAACAAGACTATGACCATTGACTTCTTCAACTCCTAACACTGGATGTAGATAAGTGTGCAACAAACTATTCAAAACTGAGGACAAACAACTATACAAACATATTCATCCCGAGTTTATCTTTGCATTTTAAAAAGATGTTTAAGTCAGAAAGCCAACTGGCAAGTCATTGTAGCATAGCAATCAATGCACCCATGCTACACCTTCACAATCTCTGAATACCTTGCAAAAATTTTAAGAAGTTTGAGCTTGCTCTATATCCTAGTGCCAAATAATGGGAATAAATTGTGAGACGGAAACCTAGTAGTAGAGCAAACATGACACAATGCAACCAATCTAAAGCCAAACATATGTGGAAAAATTAGCCTATAGTTGGGAGAGCCAAGTAAGTTTTTAGGCACCAATGTGAACATCATCAAATTCATAATGTTCACACACAGTGCCCTTGGACAACAAAAGGAACCCACCAGAACTTGTTTTGCAACATGTTCACCATCCTGCATTACAATGGCTTCTACAAGCACCAAGCAAGGGCATCCACACATCTACATTTGGTTTACAAAGCAGTGTCAGGATTAGATGCTCAATGTCTCCTATAGAAGGCATTTCCAAGTCCAATTTGCATAGCTTGTTTTGCAACACATTCACCCATCTCCACATTACCATGGCTTTTGCAAGCATGAAGCAAGATTGTCCACACAATTGTATTTGGTTCATAGGACATTGTCATGATCAGATGTTCTACCTCCTGCAGATGGCCAATGTATCCCAGAAGGTCAACCGTGCAAGCATAGTGTTCCACTATTGCAGAATATTAAAACGTGAACTCATTAATCAAAATAGTGCAGGCCTTCATCCACTAGGCATGCATAGCTACAAGTTGATAGAAGAGAAACAAAAGTGATGTGATTTATTTCTCCACCTTTTTCAAGCATCTGCTTGAAGTGTCCATGAGCTTCTTTAGCATACTCATGTATTGCATAGCCCCAAAGCATGGTGTTCCAAGAGATCACATCTCCTATACGCATCTTGCTAAAGTTTGAATGCAAACCCCAATTTCATAGATTTCATGACGGATAATGCATAGGCCAATTGGAATGATGTCTGAATCATGTACAATTCTAGAAATGTCACTATGAAGATGGTTGACAATGAACAAACTTGTTTGGTCCACTGGGCTTAGTCACTTGACAAACACACAAAACAATTGATTGCACTGGAATTATAATAATGACAGAAGACCTTGTGTCTTGAAAACAAAAATGCAGCATCTTTGGAAGAAGCGGATGTGTTAGAAATACTATTCGTTTCTAATTCCCAATGTTGATGAATGTGTTACACATTCATCAAAAGGATGAATAGTATTCACATCCTTGTAGTAGTTAGGTTAGGGTTTAGAAGTGGAGACTACTTAGGGTTTGGCGGCAGCTAGGGTTAGGGTTAAGTGGTGGCTACTTTAGGGTTATGATATAGTATATAATGGAGTGGTTTTGAGTTGTCTTTCATTCTTTCCTTTCATGATTTTGAGTGCACGTAGAACCTTCAAGCCTTGTTAGTAGTTGCAAGCCATAGTTTTGTGATTGTAGCATTTGAAGCATACAACCTTTGTGATTTCTTATTAGTTAATACGATTGTTCCATTTCATGAACTTTGAATGTTTCATTTCTTGCTTGTTTTCAAATTGTTTCCAATAGGATGTTCTACATGTTGCAATTTGATGTTGGTGGTATTTTTTAGGGCTACTCTTGAGAGTACAATTCATGAGCTTAATAATTGATTGTGTTTTTGCCACTTCTATGTGAAACAATTGGGGGGCTTCATGCTACATGTGAAACACCTTGACTTTCATTTATTATTATTATTATTATGCCAATATCTAATTTGTCTTTCTTTGAAAAAGCTTGCAGAAGTTCAGCCCGGAGGAGCATGTCGACATGCCAACTTGTAACCTATCTTAAATAGTCCATGACATTTGGTTACAACAATATGGGAAAAGGGGTGGATGTTTTTACCCTACAACTTCTGATAATTATGTTCATATTTTTAAACAATGTGCATTGTAAAGGGTACACTTGAATGGTGGAAGTTGTAAAAAGGGTCATGACAAGGGTGAATTGCAATTGCAACGAATAAGCCAATCTAGTGACCTGTCATAAATAACCAACGTCATCATAAAATATATTGGCAGGTCCTCCTTCACTATAGAACACTTCATTCGGAGGGTTAAGAAGTTTTTGGATCCACAAAATGGAGGGTTGATGTAGCCCCAAGGTTAGAAGGGGATTCACACATGCATGATAATGTGAATTTCTCTCGACCGAAAGTTAACACAACGTCAAGTGGCTTCATTGGTTCAAATGTTGATGTTATAAAATCTAGTGGGATTGTGAAAGATGAGGCATTTGTTTTGACTTTTCAAGAATCGAAGGTTCAAATGCATGTGTTTAAGGATGGTGTGTGGAAAATTGAGAGGTGCCCAACATTGTTGAATATTCATTGTTCTACAATTCAAAAAGACTTGATGAACATTGCAATGCCCAAATCATTACAAGAGTGGTATACCTAATCCATGTTATGATGGTTTGTGGTTTGATTTGAAAAGGTTTGCACCAATCCATCACAGGTTTTGGTTTTGTGCAAATGATTTGATTCATTATGTTGGAATAAATAGGAAGAAGTATTGTGTTGATAGACCACTTGTCCCGTCAACATGGCTAGTGCAAATAGGGACCGACTTGATTCAATTTGAGGTCATAACATTGGAAGAGGCAAGATTTATTCTATGTGAAGTGTGCAAATGCGCTCTTCAAACCTTTTTTGCAAGTGAGAATACAACAACTCCTAATCAACTTGTAGATTCAAATGCTTGGCCAAACATTTACAATAATAAAGCAATTTGATGTGCGACAACATTGAGTTTTCAATGCAACAAACAAACAGGTGGGAGGTTGGATGAACTTTGGAGGTTGTTGTTTTGCTAGCTACAAAAATTCTTCCACTAGGATCTAGATAGATTTACATCATGAGCTCCGGTCCAACTCCTAACACAAAATAGTATGAAGTGACAATTGGAAATTTCCCTACTTACATTTGTGTTGACTTCATAACAATGATGGCAAGTTCCTTGGGTGCTTGTGAGAAGTGGGTGCATTGCAAACACCTCGATTTCATCTTGCAAAATGTGATGTACTATGGCCAAACCAAAAAATCATCCATTTCTCGACATGGAGTTGGAATGAAATGCAGCACTTAACGAGTCGTGTTAGGATGGTAGTTCGTGAATCATTGAGAATGCTCATGTCGAATTGTACGACATGTGATAATGGGATTCTCACTAAATACATTTTGAAGCAATTAATAGATATGAAATACTAGTATGAAGTGTAAGATTTTCTTTCATTTTTTGAAACACTCAAAATGAATTGAGAATTGTTTTCGTTCAAGTGCAAATGGACAACCTATTGGGCATGGATTTATGTGTGTGCAAATTATCATAACTAATGTTAAGCGCATTGATGTTTTGTGTAACAAAACAAAACAATATTTATCTTTGTCATGTGTCCTACCTTTGTGTCTTAGTAAACAATCAAAATATGCTTGTAATTTAGTGATAAAATATCACTTGAAAATTATAAATGTCCTTCCCAAGTATAGTTTTGTGCATGACATATTCTATACATCCAACCCACAAACAAACACTACTATTGCATTCAACAATATACGAAGAAGCCCAAGTTTGAAGGTTAAACCTTTTCAAAAAAAAGTTAATTTGGAAAATTTCATTGAAAAAGGTTTTTTATGATGAATTTCATCCATTTTCATTTCATCCATGTCCACATGCAAAAAAAATACCATGTCAACTTGGATTCCATCATATGTGGCAAAAAATTCCAAGAATATCCTATCCATGTCATCAAAATATTTTTTTTAAAAAAATTATCATTTCACATATTCACACTCATGTTCACAAGATAATGTTGTTGTATATATGTCATTATGTGTGTCTATGTGTGTGTTCAATCAATGTGCATTGTGTTAAATTGTCATAACTCCTTTTTTGAAAAATCACCTAACAAAACAAGGCCTTGTTTCATGTCTAAAAGATTTTGGGGCCCATTTATGTGCATCATTACTAGCTCCATAATACATAAGCTATGTAGTTAGTTTTTATATTTTCATTTTACACACATGTAATTTTATTCAACTATTATTTCAAGTGTAATAGTTAAGGACTAGGAGAAAATATAGTTTGGTGTGAATTTGAATTCTTCATGGAAGTGTTTGGAAAAAGAATTATAGGAAACAACTTTTAAGGATATAGTCAAAATAGGAATAAGATGAAAAGTGTGTGACATACAAAGAATACATGGGCAACAAACTAAGATTCATTTCCATGGAACAAAAAACTCAATTAGTTTTTATGAAGTATGTATTGGAAACAACTTGAAAACAAGCAAGAATTGAAACACTCAAGGTTCATGAAATGGAACAATTGTATTAACTAACAAGAAATCATTAAGGTTGTATGCTTCAAATGCTACAATCACAAAACTATGGCTTGCAACTACTAACAAGGCTTGAAGGTTCTACGTGCACTCAAAACCATGAAAGGAGAGAATGAAAAACAACTCAAAACCACTCCATTATATACTATCTCCTAACCCTAAAGTAGCCGCCACTTAACCCTAACCTAGCTGCCACCAAACCTTAACCCTAGCCGCCATCAAACCCTAACCCTAGTTGCCGCCAAGCCCTAAGTAGTTTCCACTTTTAAACCCTAAACCTAACTACTATAAGGATATGAATTCTATTCATCCTTTTGATGAATGTTTGACACTTTCATCAACATTGGGAATTATAAACGAATATTATTTCTAGCAGTCCCACTCTATGAAGTTTCTAATCCAAACATGTTTATCAACTTATGATGTCGTTCTTTCGATAATGCCTTGGTAAGGACATCCGCCACCATGTCTTTTGTTGGACAATATTCAAATTGAACTTCTCCATTTTCAACTCAATTTCGAACAAAATGATGTTGTACATCAATGGGTTTTGTTCGTGTGTGGTGAGTGGGATTCTTGGTCAATGATATCGCAGCTTGATTGTCGCATCAAATACCATAACTTTCTTCTCCTCCATGTATCCTAAATCTATCATTAATTTTGTTTTCCATATGGCTTCTTTTGTGGCTTGCGTGTTTGCCATGTATTCTACCTCTGTGGTGGACAATGTTATTGTAGGTTGTCGTTTGCTACTCCAATAAATGGCTCCACCTGCGATCATGAAAACAAACCTTGTGGTGGACCTCCTATCTTCAAGATCACCACCCCAATCCGCATCATAATATACAAACACTTCCTTGGATGGTGTTGCATTGAATTGTAATTTCATTTGCAACGTATTTTGCAAATATCGAAAGATTCGTTTAACAGCCATCCAATGCTCCATGTTTGGGGTCGCCATGTGTTGACTCAACACATTTATTGGGTATGCCAAGTCGGGTCATGTGCATAACATGGCATACATCAAGGACCCAACCACTTGTTGATATGGAAATCCCTTTGATTCATCATTTCCATTCGCATTCCTTTGTAACTTCACTTTGGGATCGAATGGAACTCCAATGGGCTTACATTCTTCCATTCGAAAATGCTTCAATATTTCCTTGAGGTATTTGATTTGGTTGATGCGTAGGAGTTGTTCATCACAATTCCTTTCCACCTCCATCCCCAAAAAAAAATGCAACTCCCTGATGTCCTTCATTTCAAACTTTTGACTCAATTCCTCTTTGATTTGCAAAAGTTTGTTTTGATCATTGCACACGAAAATGAGGTCATCCACATCAACCACAATGAAAAACTTCACATCTCCCACTTGCACAACATACACACCAGGATCGGCCTCACTCTTCATAAATTCAATGCTTTTGAGAAATGCATCTAACTTTTGATTTCATGCCCTTGAAGATTGTTTCAAACCATACAAGGACTTGTGAAGCTTACACACAAGATGTTCAACTCCTTGGTGCACGAACCCTTGAGGTTGCTCCATGTAAATCTCCTCTTCAAGCTCGCCATTGAAAAATGCAGTTTTCACGTCCATTTGATGGATTTCCATGTCTTCCAAGGCCACCAATGTAAGAATACAACGAATAGATGTAAACTTTGTGACAGGATTCACTTTGCACAGCTTCCATTTTTTATTCATGCAAAGGTGTATCTCAACTAAAGGTCAATGGTTCTTCTTCTTCAACTTCTCCACGCACAACTACATTTTCTTCTTTCTTGGGATGGGGCACACCACCTATTTCCTTTGACCCTTCAATGAACACGACATCTCTACTTTTGATGATTCTCTTGGTTTTCTACACACATCAAGCGATATGCTTTGGTGCCTTCATAATATCCTAAAAACACACAAGACGTGGACTTGGACTCTAATTTGGTCCTCTTCTCATCGGGGACATGTGCAAAGGCTTTACAACCAAAGACTCTCAAATGAGACACATCAGGTTTCCTACCACTCCACGCTTTTTAAGGAGTCTTGAAATCAAGAGCCTTGGTTGGACATCGATTTTTGATGTACACCGCCATGTTTACCGCTTCGCCCCAAAATTCAAGATTTAACCTTTGTGCAAGAATCATGCTTCTTGCACATTCCATGATGGTTCAATTGGCACGTTCCGCAAGACTATTTTGTTGTGGGGAATAGGGCGCATTTGTTTGTCGTTGAATTCCACATTCCGCAAGAAATGCATCAAACTTTTTCAACACAAATTCTCCTCCATTGTCGGATCGTAGCACTTTGATTTTGTGACCAATTTTGTTCTCCACCAACGCCTTGTATTTTTTGAATTTTTCAAACGCTTCTCCTTTGACTTTTGAAAGATAGACATGAATCTTCCTTGAGAAATTGTCAATGAAAGTGAGAAAGTATTGCATTCCACCATGCGATGTAGCCCTCATTGGCACAATCTCCAAAAGTTGTGAAGCCTTCATTGCTCTGTCCTTAGAAAATGATGTTCTTTGATGTTTACCTTTGACACATCCTTCACAAATGTGATGCAACGACACTTCTTTCAAATTCATGCCATCCACCATGGCATTTAACTCCTTAAAGCTTGCCATGTTGAGATGGCCAAATCTTTCATGCCAAAGCATGGCACCTTCTTCCAAAGAATTTGCAATGTGTGCCATGTCCTTACGCACATTCACATTAAAAAGGTACAAGTTCTTGTCCCTTCGTGCTTGCGCCACAACAACTCCTCGAGCATTGTTGACCTTACAACCATCCTTGTCAAACTCCACTTTCAAACCTTTGGAAATGAGTTTACTCACGGAAATGAGATTATTCTTCATTTTTGGAACATGAAGAACTTGGGTGATGGTTGTGTGTGTCAATTCGCCTCCCACTTGCATTGTGGTTTTGATGTTCCCCTTGCCAATGGCCTCCAAAATGGTGTCATCGCCCATGAACACCTTCCTCGGGGAAATGCGTTTGTATGTGGTAAACCATTCTTGTTCGAATGTCATGTGTTGTGTTGCACCAGAATCAACAATCCAATCATACGTGGTATGATCATTGGCACTCAATGCCACAACAAACATTTGCTCGTGATCTTCACAAGCTTGATTGATTTTTTCTTTTTCATCATTTTTCTTCTTCAAATAATTTTTCACAAAATGTTCAGGTAGAAACAAAGCTTCCCGTTTGATTCGTGAGTTTTGTTCACTAATGCGGTAATCTCGGAACTCTGACACTCTTTTCTTTTGGACACTTCGTGAAGCAACCTTGCTACAATGAATTGAAGATTTACATCTTTTGTGGACATTGACTCCAAGCTTGTGACTAAGTTATCAAAGGATGGAGGAAGGATCATGAGGAGTACCATGTAAACATCTTCATCCGTAATGTTCACCTCGATGGAACGTAGTTGGTTCGCAAGGGCTTTCACCATGTCAATGTGTACAAGCATGTCATCTCCTTCTTGCATTTTGATGGTGAAGAATCTCCTTCAAAAGAACAACTTGTTATCAATTGTCTTAGCTTCATGCACACCACAAAGAGCCTCCCACGCACTTCTCACAATATTGAATGTGTGCAAATTGGGCATCCGTGAGATGTTCACAAAACAATGCAAAAGCTTTGATCTCTTTTTCATTGTAATTGGCCCTTACAACTTCTTCACTTGGCAAGGTGGCACTCCCATCAACAAATTTCCAAAGCCCATGTTTGGAAAACATCATGTGCATTTTGAATTTCCAAAGGTGAAAGTTGCCACCATCAAACTTCTCCATGACTTTCAAGGACTCCATTTGAAAACAAAACATTTTGAACATGAATGTTACAATAAACACTCTCTCAAAAGATTGAAAGCTTTGGAAGAAATCTTTGATCCCTCACGTAAACTTGAAAGGAAAAAAAAAAGTTCTATCACTTGCAAATCTTTTATTACACAAGCTTAAGATTTCACTTGAAACTTACAACAATGCGAAAAACTCTCTTTGACACACTTGAAACTTCACACTTTCAACAATTCAAAGAGCTTTCTTCCACACACCTCAAACTTTCAATGAGTCAAAGAACTCTCTTTCACACACTTTCACCTTGAAACTTGATATTTTCAAAAACTTGAAGAAATCTCTTCCACACCTTTCACTCACTTAGAAATGGACTTCTACTCTCTTTGCAAGCTTGCAAACTATAATTCTTCCCTCAAACTCAAAGACCTTTCTTCCACACACTTCAAACTTTCAATGAATCGAATAATTCTCTTTCACACACTTTCACCTTGAAACTTGATACTTTCAAAAACTTGAAAAACAAGTTTTTCACACTTGAAAAACTTATAACACCTTGAAGAAATCTCTTCCACACCTCCCACTCACTTAGAAATGGACTTCTACTCTCTTTGCAACCTTGCAAACTAAAAGCCTTACCTCAAAAGGATTCTCCCTTTGTATGTTATATAAGCTAAACCTTTGACTATTTTTTGTTCTAACACAATGTCCTTTCTTTTGCTAGATGTGGGCCCATAACTTATTGGAAACTACTTGAAAACAAGCAAGAATTGAAACATTCAAGGTTCATGAAATGGAACAATTGTATTAACTAACAATAAATCATTAAGGTTGTATGCTTCAAATGCTACAATCACAAAACTATGGCTTACAACTACTAACAAGGCTTGAAGGTTCTATGTGCACTCAAAACCATGAAAGGAGATAATGAAAGACAACTCAAAACCACTCCATTATATACTATCTCCTAACCCTAAAGTAGCCGCCACTTAACCGTAACCTAGCTGTCACCAAACCCTAACCCTAGTTGCCACCAAACCCTAAGTAGTTTCCACTTTGAAACCCTAACCTAACTACTGTAAAGATGTGAATTCTATTCATTCTTTTGATGAATGTTTGACACATTCATCAACATTGGGAATTAGAAACGAATAGTATTTCTAAAAATATGGATTGTAGTAGTCCTATGTTTATCATAATAATAAAAACTCCATGCCATACTTGCGATCTCTTTTGAAGATCAAAAAATTTGTAACATTTAACTTTGGTGGTGTCAAATGAAATTTTTGCTTATTTTGAAGAAAATTTTGAAATTGAATTAAAATTTTTTTTGAATGACAACAATAACAACTATATAACAACACAAAAAATGAACCTTCCATAAGGGACAAATCTTATAGATCAATAAATATTCCAACTACTTTCTTTCTAAAATTATTGATGCACCTCAAACATGCCGCCAATACCCAATTGAATATAGTTGAATTCCAATAAACAAAGCTGCAATTGATGTCCCAACGTCTAACATTGGTTTGATTTATGCAACAATATTAATCGGTTGGTCTCAAATGGTTCATGTCAAATGTGCTACCAACATACCACACACAACAATGTTTTCAATGACCCCAAAAAAAAAGTAGTTTGAATAATATTGTTGCCCATTTCATGTTGTAACAAGTTGAGGAGTATTGGATGGCTTTATCCAAGAATAAGGTTACAAACTTAACTTCCTAATATACTATTGACTTTTGGTTTATGGATAAACATTTCACATAAACAATCTAAAAGTATTGTTTTCATAGATGGACCAACTTTCTTACTATAAAGGGAAAAAATCAAAACAAATGTATTTCCCCCAGATGATTAGAATTTGTCTTCTTCTTTTTTACATACTAGTTGGTGCTACCACTTTCTATTGTTTAGATTAAATATGGAGTCCATGTTTGTTGAACTTTTAGGGAGGGGTTAGAAACTAAATCAAAATTATACAACAATCCTAAAAGTAATAGCTAAAAACTTTTATCACCTTATGTACTATGTAACTTGATGACACAAATAGCCATAAAAAAACCTTGCACATAAATCTTTTTATGATTTGATGGACACCAAGATGAAAGATGTCATCATTCAAACATCAAATTTCTTCCAATGGTGAGCACAACATGATAAAAATGTTATTGATATTTTTATCAAGTTGTATGGGTATGTACGATTCTTGTAATGAACAACATGATAAGGGTATGCATGAAACAATCTCTATGTGATTTGTCATTCTTTTATTTGCAACTCTTCCAATAAATTTGTTTGACCAACTTTACTTGTTGCATTTAATATTTTTTTGCCCTTTGGGTATTCGTAACTTTTTTTTTCCATGAATGGTTGGCTATATAATTGTCCACAAATCATTGAAGCTCATTTAAGGTTTAAGGTTTAATTTTACATATATGAAAAGTAGTAGAATTTGCTATTATTTCACCCAACAAACACACCTTTCATGAAAAGTACACAAGTAATATTAACAAATGTTATCACCTCTTGCCTATGCCCTTTGTTGGCAAATGCCATGCACAAGAATAGTTTTGCATATTTCTTGGTTTCCAAACTCCCAAATCTAACCGTTTGATTAATAAATGCATATTTTGTAACAATTGAGTGCAAGCAATAAAAAAACACATTTTGAATGTTGATAATGCACATAAGACAAAGGTGGGTTGCATAATGAAAAAAGGAGGGAAGTGTTACAAGCTTTTGTGTTGCACACACATAATAACAAAACAAGTGCATTTCAAAGGTTGTTGGAAGATCTATTACTAATGGGGGATTGCTATTTGGTGAGTGTGTGAGCCCGAGCATGAGCCTATGAGCAGGAGATGGAAGGCATATTTCAATTATATTCCATCCATGTCAGTTGGAATATTCCTTGATAAATTATGATGACATGTCAAAATATACCCTAACAAAAGTATATTCCTACCACGTCAATAATAACTCACATGTCATCACAGCCATGTGGATTTGCCATGTGGACATTCAACAATAGTGTTTTTGTTCAATTCAACATAAATATAGAAATCTACCAAAGTTGGTGTGCCATGTGTTGAAGTAATTTTTTTTGGGCACCTTTATTAAGAATCTTGCCCCTAGTTTCAAACATGTCTTATGTGGCAAAACATAATTTGTCAATATAAGCATATTTTACACTTCACGTCATTCATGGCCGTTGTCATCCTACCCATTGTAATGCAAAACAAGTTAAACATAGTTGTAACATGAACTTGTGAACAAAACACATGTGGTCAGATATAATAATATTTATTTATACAATACAAAAATGTTCTAACAAAAGATATTTCAACCATTCTGACAACATTATTGTGAAATAAGTATTCTAAAAACACACTAAAAATTTAATGCACAGTTTGTAAATGTATCCTATAAAGGGTTAGGTAATTAAAGGCATCACTGTAGTAATGTAATAAAAGAATGCGATAAATTGACAAATACATTATTATGAATATCTATCTACAACCTAACCATATAAAATCTAAATGTTGTTGTCATTAAATGCAACAGGCTTGTGGTCATTGTTACACATGTTAAGATATTATTATAATGCACTACAAACCACATTCTAATTATTAAAGAGGTGGGTATTTAATCTACAAGTTTTTGTGCACAAATTATTAGTTGTTGTTTTGTGGTGCCGTGAGTTTTCTGCACAAGTTTTCCACTCTCAATTGTTTTGTTCCATTTTGAAAAAGACAACAGACATGGCTTGTCGAACTCCTCATGACTTAGACTTGTACCCTATTGTTAAGAAGAAAGAAATGAAATCCATCCATGCAAAATACTAAGTAGAAATTGGATATTGGGCACCAAGGAACCATTTGCAGGACTACAAAATCTATGTGACGATGATTTGTATATTTGACGAAGACTTTCTAAACAATTTATTACAACTTCCAAGAAATAATCCATGGCCCACACACCTAACATATCAAAATTACAAAATTTAACTTTTGATGCAGTCCAATTATCTATTTGGATTTGTGTCTCCAAATAAATATTCCCTCAAGATCACCATCAACATAAAGTGGCTAGAAAAACCAAAACAACAAAAAGGAAAACAAGTTTGAATCACCAACACTTGTTTATTGCAAGGAGATAGATGCAATGGTGCCACTAGTGAAAGCAAGCCTTGAAACTCCACCTAGAATTCAAGGATCTTGGAGCAACAATGATTCTAGAATGCTAGAAGATGTGGTAGAATCATTGAAGGGAGTGGACAGTGGACTAGGTCCAAGCATTGAAGGTTTTCCACAATACTACCATAGACAAGGCCATTGACATTGATGAGATTTCAAAACCATGAAAAAATATTAGAAAATTATAGGAATGTCATTTACAAGACCTTGAAATGAACCAACATTATTGAAATGAAAGAAATAAGCTAGTGCACAATATGTATTTGTCTATGTGTGTTTGGTTCTTTGATCATGGCCGTTTGACGAATAATGCATTTTAAAATTTATTTTAGGAGTTAACAAATGAAAATTATGTTTGCTTAAACAATTGCAACCAAAAGAGAACCATAGGGAAGTAATTTGCAAGACCATCAAATGAACTAACAAATCCAACTAAAAATTGAATTATTTTTTGCCCACTACAATCTTGGAAATTTGTATTTGGATTGAACTAGGATGGAAATTCTATTCACTATATGACACGTACTTTAGATAAAATAGTTGACACCAAATTCCATAGAAATATGTTGAACATTGACACAATGCATGATATAGAAGGAGAGATGAAATATGTATGGCCATTTAGAAACAGGACAATTGGGAAATGGATTCAAATATAATGAAAATTACATTCATAATTGGAAACCACACCCCACACAAGATTGATTTCAACTGCAATAAATATATCAAATAAAACTCCATCTCTTAATGTGGTTATTCACTATTTAAATTAGAAATTCATTATCCAGTAACCACAAATTTTATTGGAAATTGTTATGTATTGTTTAGGTATTGTTAGGTATAATCCCCATTGTAGGGCACAACAATCGTTAGAAATATTAACAATATGAATAATTATATACATTTTTGTTTTAGGTTATTAAATTAATGAAATTGAAAGGATTGATCTGATACTAACATAACCATTTTAATATAAGCGACATTAGCATAAGTTATTTATGAAAATTTCCAATTGTATAATTTGAAATATGTCTCCAAAAAACATGTGCATTGGAACTCTAGATAGAGATATTCTCAAACATAAATGCAACACTAAAAAAAGGTAGATAAAATATTTTTAAATTTGGCATCCATATAATGTGTACAAGCCAATATGGAATTCCAACTATAAAAGACCCAATTTTCTTGCATAATTTCACAGATGAAAAAGACGGTTTGATTGAACATTCCCAAGAATCATATAAAGTTTGAGATCATTTTGAAAGTAATGATATATTAAATTATTTTCCAAATAAGTAATAAGTTTTAATTTTTCTCTCAAATAATAAATTAATTTTTATGGGGATAATTTATGAAACTTTGAATTTTCCTTGATGTGTGCTTCAATCATTACAAAGTCTTACAACCCATAATATTTAATGTGGAAACCTATGCAAAAACAAATAACACCCAAAGAACATGGAATTACATGGGTAGAATATACAACTAATCCCATAACTAGGATTTCAATTGGAAAGGGCATTCCAACAAATAACATTATATTGTCAATTTTGTTTGAAAAAGTTTTTTCCAATATTGTGGTTCGTACAAGCTTCGACATAGACAATACAAGTGTTCTAGGAAGGTGAGTTAAAAGGAACTTTGAGTGAAAATTGACATAAAAGGAAAGTATGGGGCAAAACATAAAAACATTGTTAGAATTTTCCACCCAACCTTAGGACCACCCAACAAGTTCATAAACCCAATGATCCACCCCCAAACTCATAAACAAATCGTAAACATCTTCTAATGCATCATCATTAATGAAAGCTCTAACTCCTAGATGGTAACCTTGGAAAATTATTTGTGAAGGATGTGAAGCCAAGGACTCCAGAGCCAAGGCTTGAGCCTTAGCATATGATGGTAGCAGAAAAAAAAATGGTAGGATCTCGGAGCATTTTATCCTCCCCAAATGAAAGCAAGCTCCTTGGTGGAGACAACACTTTGTAAAAAAAGAAGAAAGTGTGAAACATACAACAGAAAGAACTGAAGGAATGCATAATATTGATGCAAGTGGACAACTTGCTCATAATCAAGCAACCTCTGAGAACGTTTATTAACAAGAGAATCAATATTGAAGTTGTGAACATGCTCGGCGTCAAGCTTAGGCGTGGCCACTTCAACGAAAGGCTCCAGCACCTCCATAAAAACCTCCATATCCGACTCCAAAGCCAAGATGTGGCACCTAAAGCTTTGGTAGGCCCTGACAGTGTTGCCTACAAGGTGAAAGACAATCAGACAAAAAAAATTGATGCAAAAATTATGAATGAATTTTTTGAATAAAAACACATAACTATGGATATAAATAAATCCACAACAAAGGATCCTGTCGTGGAGCAGACATTGATCAAAGCCTAAACATTAGTAGGATGCATTTCCTTTGTGACCTTAAAGGGTCTACCAACCTTGGATATAAACATAAAGGCCCTATCTGTCCAATTATATAACATGTCCTTATTCAAAACATTAATAGAGTTTTTTAGAAACTCATTAAACGGTGAGGAGAAGATAAATTTCCTAATGCCCAAGGAGCTCACATTAGGGACCCTAGCAAAAAGAGTTGCACATCTAAAGAGAGTCTGCAAAATTAAAGACAAATTTTTAATAAAGTTCAGAAGAAGAAAAATACAAATAAAGCTTAATGGATTGAAATCGAACCTTGAGAATTGGGTCTTCACTACTTATAAGTGGCAATGAGTTCATCACAACCCACTTCATCCATATTTAGAAGCCATAGCTCTCCAAATCAAACTTGACCTCCTTAAAAACTTTGAGGTCAACTGGGTGAATAATAAGATAGCCCCATCAAAGGCCAAGAACATTTGGGCAAAATCAAAGACTCTAACAATGTATTCATTAACCTTTTTGTTCCACACAAAAATATCATCTAGGTTCTTGGATACAAGAATAATAAGAAGGTTTCCATAAACATTTGCAAAAACAAGTTGAACCTTGCCATTAGGATTCATCTGCACATAAAGAAGAAAAAATTAATGTATCGAAGACAAGTTGTTAAAACTATGTTGTAAAGGGAAAGATAATGTAATGTAAGCATACCTTATGAATGAACTTGGAGATTTTCTCATACTCTAGTAGTTAGGTTCGAGATGAAATCTTGGTTGCCACAATGGAATGTTAAAAGAATGGGAGGACCATGCGGTGAAAGCTAGGAAGCCTACTAAAGGTAACAACAATCAAACTTGGGTGGGAGGGAAAAAATTGGGGTGATCCTTGTTTAGTGCTCTGGATTTCACCATGAGGGGGGGTGGGAAGAACAGGTGGGGTGGTAGCCCTTCTTTCTCTCCTCACATCATCTATTGTCTATAGAGTCTGGCTCAAAGGAACATGAATAAAGGTGTTGGAGGAGGGAGGTTTGATCACTTTTTCCTTCAATTTTCCCTCTCCCTTGGAAAAGATTTTCTACCTCCCACCCTTAACCTATGTTCTTGTCAAGCTTGTAAAAGTTTGCATGAAAAAAGTCTGGTATTTTCCATCAAGGGAATTTTAAGGTGGGAGTGTTATCTTTTAGACAGTTGAGGTACCAACCACATTGGAAAAGATGGGGAGCAGGCCAATCCTTGAGCAGTTCCTTTCAAAACATAGTGTTATTAGCCTTAGGGTCACGCCATATGTCTAAGAAATTAGGGAGTTGATCAATGGCACCATGGAATAACAAGACATGATAAAAATAAATGCAGGGTAATGAACAACGCCTTCATAAATAAATCTAATAAATATCATGATACAAACTTTCCTACTCTTGACGCCAAAATAAGGGGAAGTTATGTGGTGATGCAGAAAAAAATATACCTACCAAAAAACTTTTAGAAATCAATTTGCTGCAACTTGAAAATGGAATGAACTTGTATAATTAGAATACTTGTACAAAACCCGCTTGACAACCTCTTTGTTCCCAAATTGTTGCTCCTAAGATTTTTTTTTCTAGATGCCATCCTTAAGCTTGAACTCCCAAAAAAACAACTCTCCCATATCGCCATCTTCCACTGTTGTATATATGAGGAGAAATAAATCATATCCAAGACCTTTTTCACAACCAATTTTTTTTTGGAGATTATTGCATTGAAAAGCTCGAGCAAGGTATCTCAAGCTGCAAGAACAAGAGTGAAATAAGAAGGAACATCTTTGAGAAAAAATGAAAAAAAAATGGTCATCCAAAAATAAAATACCTAATGCCGGAAGGTTGCCTTGTGCAACCATTGTCAAATTGGGAGTCATAAAACCCAAGCTTGGGGAATTTTTGGCCTTCCGAAAAACAACAAACTCACTCCACATCTTGAGCCATAACAACTTTTGTTTAGCCAAAACACTAGAATAGACGAACATCTTAGGGCGAAAACACACTAGGGTGTCACAATTTTGACAATTAAAATCCCTTTTCAATGTCCTATTCTAATGTAGTTGAAAAGTGGATTAAAATATTAATATTTAGATGATATCAAAAGTAACATTTTTTTGTCATTTCCAATTTCAAATCATGATGCTATAAGACATAAAAATATCACGATTTTTTTAAATTTTTTTTATAAAAAATGCTTAAAAGAGCTTTAAAATTAATTATAATGAACCAGTATCTCCCTTAAGAAATTTGCACCCAAAGAAGGATCACATATTTGCAAGTGTTTACAAAAGGCCAAATAGAGATCCTTCCTCACCTATTCCATAGCTCTTTCCATCCACTCTTAAAGCCTTAGTGGTCATCTGTCTCAAGTGTCTAAGAATTTTTCATAATACAATTTGACCATGACATCGTTAGCTACAGAAATCTCGTGTCAAGAACAAAAGAAAAGCAAGGATGAACAAGTTGAAAACAAAGGAAAAACAAAGTCTTGAGGGGAGTTTTAAATATGTCATAGGTTTTATACATATATTCAAAAAAAGACTTTGAGGTTAGGGAATGCCATGTCTTGTAGGACTTGGACTAACATTTTTTATAAACCTCTGTTAATAACACCTGTTTGAATTGCTCCAAGGGGATAATCCCAATCGATTGAATTTTAAAGAATTTAAGAACAAGGTTGGGTTTTACGTGGTTGAACTCCATTGATTTGTAGAAATATAGAGAGGAATGAAAACAAAATCTTTTCACTACAATAAATTATGGTCTTTTTAATTAGGGAAATTGGTCAAAAAGGACCTGAAAGTGACATTGGTCAACTTGACCAAGGTGCCATTTTGGACAAGATGATTTTGACAATGTCTATTTTGACTAATGGCCTTTTTTACTAACTATACCTTGTCATTTGGACTAACATAGTGACTAACAAAATGATTGACTATTTGACTTGTAGATAGTGGACCATTTGACTAGATCAATTTTATACCTAAATTAAAATCATTTTAAATTATAATTTAAAAAATTAATAGGTAGGTAGGTAGTAAACAGGTTTAGGTAGGTTGAAAAAAATTAGATAGGTAGGTGTTAACCTAGCCTAGCTTAACCTAACTTAACCTAACCTAGCCAACTCAACTTAACCAAACTTCACCGAACTACCTTAATTTAACCTACCCACCCTAGACCTCTAAACATGCACATAGGTTGTAAGTATAAATAATTGAACCCCAAACCTTCACCATGATAAACCAAGTCCTTACCAATGGACTACACCATCAAAATTGTTCAACTTTTGTCAAGTTTTTTATTTCATATGTTTGTTTCACATCATTAAACATAATGGCAAAACCTAATGGCTAAATTTAATGACTTAAAATAATAACTAAACATAATGACTAAACCTAATGACTTAAAGTAATGGCCAAACCTCATGACTTAAAGTAATGACTAAATATAATGGCTAAATGTAGTGATTTAAAATAATGGCTAAACATAGTGATTTAAAATAATGGCTAAATGTAGTGATTTAAAATAATGGCTAAACATAGTGATTTAAAATAATGGCTAAACGTAGTGATTTAAACTAATGGCTAAACGTAGTGATTTAAAATAATGGCTAAACATAATGATTTAAAATAATAGCTAAACATAATGGTTAAATGTAATGATTTAAAATAATGACTAAACATAATGGTTAAATTTAATGATTTAAAATAATGACTAAACTTAATAGCTAAAATGAATGATTTAAAATAATGGATAAATTTAGTGGTTACAATTAATAACTTAAAATAATGGTTAAACTTAGTGACTTAAAGTAATGGTTAAACTTAGTGACTTAAAATAATGGTTAAACCTAGTGGCTAAATTTAATGACTTAAAATAATGGTTAAACATAATGACTAAAATTAGTGGCTAAACTTAGTGATTTAAAGTAATGGCTAGACATAATGGCTAAACTTTTAGGTTATACCTCATGGCCAAATTTAATGGTTCAACTTAGGTTAAACCTAGTGTCAAATCTAATGGTTAAGCATAATGCTAAACCTAATGGCTAAATTTAAATTAAATGTAATGGTTAAAATTTGGCAAATTTTTTGGTAATTCTAATGGTTAAATTTAGTGACTAAACATAGTAACTAAACCTAATGGTTACACATAGTGGTTAAAATTAAATAGATAAGTGGCTAGATAAATAGGTAGATAATATGTAAGTAGGTGGGTAGGTATGTAGGTAAGTATGTAAGTAGGTAAATGAGAAAGTATAAGTAGATAGGTAAGTAGGTAAATAACTAATTAAGTAAATAGGTGGATGAGTAAATAAAAAGTAAATATATAGGGTATTAAACTATGTTGTATTTGACTAAAGATTATTTGCTATCTTGATTAAATGTTCAACTTGATTAAAGGGTAGATGCATAGTCAATTGGCTCATTTTTGGCAATTTTTACACTCCTTACAAGTCCATTCGAGATTTTCTTAAATGATTCAAATGGACATGGTTGTTACTTTAAAAAATAATATTATTGTAATATTTGAATAATACATATTCAATCCCCTACAAACTTTCCCAAATCTATGTGAAAACTTGTATTTAATGTAGTTGATGTCATTTTTAAATTTGGAAGTTGTAAAAAAAAAACCCACAAAGTCCATAAAAATAATGCCCCATTTAAAACCTTAAAAAAAGAAGCTTTTGGGACAAAAAAATTGAAAAACAAACAAAAATTGTAATTCATATGGTCTTATGAAAATATAGTCAAATTTTAACCATTCAAAAGTCCTTAGCTATTAAACGATTAAGGTTTTCAACGAAAAGATTCTTCATATGAGTTCATCATTTATATTACATTATATATGTAGTCACAATAACAAATTTAGAATGTGAATTAATATGATTTTCTCTATTTTGTGATGTTCCAGTTATATGACCAGTCCATATTTTTCAATTTCAAATGCCCATTACTACTAATAAATGAATTTTTTATTAATAAATAACCACATAGCTCTCTTCATAATGAAATTATTAGTTTAGATCCAAGTACCAATTAATAAATCTAAGGATATATTAATCACCATTGAATATAAGGTACTCAAGGAAAAAACATCATTTCGTCACAAAAGTGAGCTATTATAGCTTGCATCTACCCTAAAGACCATTGATCATTTTGATTAAAGATCATTGGCCATGTTGATTAATTATTCAACTTGACTAAAAACCACTGGTCATTTTGACTAAGATTATACAACTTGATTACGTGTACCTAATCAAATAAATTATTATAGTCAAGTTGATCAATCAACAAATACATGTGTCGTTCAATGCCTTTGCCTTTAGTCAAATGCACGTGTCCATTAGTAAAAAATGACAAGTTAGTCAATTTGAACCTCTTAAAAAACCATGATTTGTAGTAGTGTTTTAATTTAATTTAATGTAAGAAACAAAAAAGGGTCAAAAACATGTTGAATTCCATCATGGCAATGAGAAGCTAAAAAAATCCATGAGAGGTGTCAAAGACAATGGAATCAACAAAGATGTGTTAAGAAGGCTCATCATCGTGCGGACTATTAATGTAAGGCAATCAAGCCTGCAACTTGTGATTTCTATCTTAAACAAAAAAAACATACATTTGGAGAGAGTCTTGAAGTTAGGATCGATAAACGAAAAATACTAAAATCTTTCATTCTTAGACATCCAATGTCGACTCCAAGAAAACATGTACTACTTTTGGAAATCTTCCTACTCCTTCCAATTAAAAGGTGAAACATAAAGGGTGAAAATCCTTTAAGGTGTACCACACATGATAAAAAGGGCCTAGTCCTTAATGTAGTCCTTTTCTACCTTATATTTTGATCCCCATAAAACTTATGAATTAAAGGTTGTTAAAAAATTTTAAAGGATTATATTTTAAACCATTACAATTATAGATTCCATTATAATCATCCATAAATGTGTTTTTAGATGGTAAAAAACAATAGGTAAAAAAGACAAAAAAAGGTGACGTTGTGAGAAGATTTTGGTACACCTTAAAGAATTTGGACCTTAAAATACTTTGTCATATTCCTGATAACCAATCTAGATTACTTGCTTCATCTTGCAAACGTTGATTTTGAAAGCAAGATGAACAATCAGCATGGATATCATCTGACATAAGGGAACAACCATCTAGGCTTCGTTCCTTGGCACCATCTTATGCTTGTTAAGAACTTTAGAGTTGTTAAACTTAGTTTGGTTTTGAATGACTTCCATAATCCTATCGAAAGACAAGGAATTTGCATATGGCACCACTTGGGAAGTTTGCAATAAAAATTCAAAATGTTACAAATGCATAAATAAAACTATGAAAAACATCCATAATTTTGCAAGCAAAAGTCTTCCCAATGCACCCAATACATGAGACATTTCCATTATCCTTGTGATGGAGATATTTTTGCAAGATATGTCTTATAAAAGAAGGTGTAGGAAAGTTCAACATTTTTTCTTAAAAAAAAAGTTGAGCTTAAAAGGTCAAGTTGAGGGAAAAAAAGAAGTGATCATCCTAAGTTCTTTTTGGGTTGTAGTTCAACTCCTTGAGCTCTTCCTAAGTTTCTTTCAGCGCAAAGAGAAGCTCTATAAGAGCAAAAAAAATAGCCAAGCTTTAGTTTGGCTCCAATTTTAGAGTTGAAATAAAGTTCAACTCTTTTTTTGCTCCATCTAGGCTTCTCATGGCATTAAGAGAAGCTTGGATGGAGCAAAAAGAAAAAACACCAAACTTGGACCCAACTTTGAATTTGGAGCCAAGCCCAAGCTTGGTTTTTTTTTTACTCCATTTGAACTTCTTTCAACATCAAAAAAAGCTTGGATGGATCCAAAAAAAACACCAAACTTCCACCCGATTTCAAATTTGGAGCCAAGCCCAAGCTCCGCATATGTTTTGCTCCATCCGAACTTCTCTCGGCACCATGATAAGCTCGGATGGAACCCAAAAACAAAAAAAATCAACCTTAAACCCGGCTCCAAATTTGGAGTTGGGCCCAAGGTCGGCATTTTTTTTGCTCCATACAAGCTTCTTTTAGCATTAAGAAAAACTCAAATGGAATAAAAAAGGAAGAGCCAAGCTAGAGCTCGGCTTTAATTTTGAAGCTGAACTAAAGCTCAATTCCTTTTTTTTGTTGTAGTCGAATTTTTCTCAGTGTCAAAAAAAGTTCGGCTACAACAAAAAAAAAGAGTTGAACTTTAATTCGGTTTTTTCTTTTCAAAAATTGAATCAAACTCTAACTTGGCTCCAAAATTGAAGTCAAACTAGAGCTCGACTTTGGCTTTTTCAAAAATGGAACTGAGCTTGGGTCAAACTCCATGTTTGGAGTTAGGGCTAAGCTTGGCTTCCTTTTTTTTAATGTTTTTTGGAGGATTTTGCCATTGCCTTAAATTTTGAGTTCAAGCTTGGATTTTTCTATAGATGAAAACTTGAAAACAAAATAAGGTTGGAGTTCCAAGTTTTTAGTTCGAACTTATTGCTCTCCTTTTGAGGTGTGTTGAGATCTTCTAGGGTCTTCGAGCCTTTTTTTTTTTCTTGCACAAATAAATCAACAAGAAATATTTTTCTAAGAATGAACATTTATATACATGTGTGGTGTCAAGCCTTAACTTTTTGCAAAATGAAACCCTTAGAAAAGACAAACTAAATTGTGAAGGAAATTGAGAAACTAATTGAAACCTTGTCTAAAAAATTGAATCATTTCTCATTTGTGCTTTGAATTGATCTAAATGAGTTTTACAAATACTAAGTTGTTTGGAATTATCCAACCTTCACAAATGTAATCATAAATTAATGTATAAACATTGTTAAACTAATATTTAAAGAAACCTAAACCTTCAATTGTGAACACATTTACTCCAAACACAACTACTAGACTGATCTATGAAGAATCCCTAAACCTTAAACAATATATTTTAAAAAATTTGCTGTAATTTACTGCACTCATAATGAATAACTAAAATGGGGTTTCCAAACATTCAACTCAATCTATTTATGAAAGCAAAAATTTTGTATATTCTTTGCTTGGACTGATTATTTGAATCAAAATTGAACTGTGTAGGAAACTAAGAAACTAATTAAGACATTATTTGAAAAATTGAAAATATTTTAATTGAGCACTGAATCGATCTAGTTGAGTTCTATAAGGATGGAGCTACTTGGAATTATCTAGCCTTCACAAATGTAATCTTAAACTAATGTATAAACAATGCTAGATTGATCTATGAAAAAACCCTAAACCCTAAACTACGAACACAATTCTTGTTAAGTAGAAATTCCTTCTTTAAACCTAATTATGTTAAAACTTATTGAAGGATGAGGACTTGTGTCTTGTGCGTTGTTGTTGTCATCCCTTGAATCTTAACAATAGCTTGCCTTTACTTCCTTCTTTGATGACAATAATCCATTGGTTAAAACTTGTGAAATCTTCTCAATCAATGTATTTTCATTCACACTACAATGCATCTAGGTCTATAATGTAGAAAATTTTACCTCTAATGACTCCTCCCTCCCTTGAGAGAAATCAAGCTCCTTTCCTCTTCTTGATATTTCTATTTCCTTCATAGTTGCATAAAAAATGTATTAGAAGATATGAAAGTTGTTAAAATACAACATAACACATGTCCGTTCCACTCTAAGAAAAGACATAACACCTCTTGTCTAGGAACTTGCAAGGCATGTCTCCTTGTTTTTTTCAACGCCACTGTTAGCTTTTGTTATTTTGATTTGATATGGGTCCACTTAGTACCACACTTTCTTCTACTCATGTGTTGGGCTATGGTTGGAAGCTTGCTAACACTTTGCATCTGAAAAATGTTTCATTTACATCCACTCTATGCCTTTTATATTTTCTTCTTTGAAAGATACTATCATTTCCCAGCTTGTCCTACGTCCTTGTTGTACATGTGATTGTTCAAAGAATGTATACCTAATAATTACCAATTCAAATTAGTTTTTTGTGTGTCAAGACAACTCATTATTCAATGTGCATGTTGGGTCTAATGTCAATCATTAAATGGACATGTAATAGCTATCGATAGTTTGTTCTCGTTTTTATTTATAGCAAATTGTGTCCCCTATTGTAATTCAATGTTATTTCATCGACATTCAGTTACATTACAAACACTTGGTAACATATGTTTCGAACACTAAAGATGAAATTCCAAGAATTAATCAACTACACTTCCATCTAACTCATTAAAATAATAGCCATGGAGAATTACTACTTGTCAAATTACATTGTTAAAATGATTAAGTGTTTTTAACTACTAACCTAAGAAAAACCTTTTTGAAAATGTTTAATGAATTTATATACATACCTTCACCTAATTTGTTTCATGTTAATAGTAACCGCCATAAATTTATGAACATACTCTTAAATATTTGTGAAGTTTTAATTGGTCATAGTCAATTGTTCCCTGAAGAATAACTGATTATTCAAACTAACAATTCATGCTTGCTAAAATAAGTTGTCAGTGTTGTTATATCATTAATTGGGTTTAATGTTGACCAACATGTGAACCCCATGCCACAAAAATCCAATCACCTATGCAAATTTTGTTTGTTTGCTTGATATAATATGACACTCTAGAAAGACTAGTTGGATTCTTCTGTTGTAGGTTAATGTTATGGTTCCACATTGTCAGATTCTTAATAATTTGAAAATCCAACCTTCGATTTCTGTTAAATTTTATTAATTGTTAGATATTTTATAGTTTTATGACAAGTTGGTTTATTCATTCCTTCCTGTAATTATATCATTCACTTTTTGTTTATTGAGAACCGCACAAGTTCTTGCTCCCATAGGAATATAACATTTTTTACTTATGGCATCCCAAATTTATGTAATTTTCATTATAATCCAATTTATGGTATTTTTGGCCTTTGTCTGTTATTATGTGACAATTCATGGCTCAACCGTGCACTCCCATATAAGGGCAAATGCTAAACTATAATACAAAATGAACTAGCTTGTAATTTAACTTAAATGTAGGTTTTCCATACCTTCAACCCTAGCTCATGCCAATTATGCTCTTTGTTAATTTTATTCAAACTTGTTATATTGGACCTTGAAACATTCCTATGCATTCATCAATGGGATTACGTGATTTCATTGGACCATGGTTCAAGCTTGGGACAATGGTCTATAGTGGCCACTATCTGGTATGTATAAAAAAGGTTTAATAATTTGGAATTTTCTCGAAAATTGCACCCATTGATTTTGGACACACACCGCCATTTAATTTCTTGTTGAATTGGGATAAATGTTTTGAGTTTTTCTAGGCAAAAAATTTATAATTTATTTTTTCTAAATCATTCCTATTTCCCAACATGAATTTGTGATTACAATTCAGTTATTAGGATTATCGGGGGCCGAATTGATTAGCGACAATGTATTGTTCCAAGATATAAGTCTTCACGTAAATTTGCATCACCTCCAATTTTCTAGTTTCATTATTATCTAGTTCACTATTTTCCTCTTATATTTGTGTAACTTTTCCCCCTTGCTTACATATTAGGTTTGTTGTATGTTCTGTATTAGTATCTTTCATTTCCTTTTTTGCCACCAACTTTATTCTTGTTGTTGCATTGTTAGCTATATTGTTCAAATTTATACGAAAGGGAAAATACATGCCTTTTGCCAATATATGTTTCCTTATTCCATTCACATTTTTGTTTTTCATTGGAGATTGTTACTCGTCGTTGCATTTTACTAATAATATGTTTATGTACTTTTGTTTCTCACGTTGAATTCTTGAGTTCCAGTTCCTCATCTTTCTCCTAAATTGAATTTATGATGTAATGACATTTTCTATTGTTCACTTGTGAAATTGCTATTAGATTTATCTCATTGATTGCCTTCTCTTTTGATCTCAATAGCTACTTTCCATGTTGTGGGGAAGCTAGATCTTACCATCTTGGTTTTTGATCTTGAAGTCATCCAAGTGATTGAAATGTCATATGTGCAATGTTTGTTTTCCGCTGAGGATTTGTGCATGTTTCTAAAGATGTTTCCTATGGGGATGATAACATCATTTTAAGTTTCGTTTACCAAGTTCCAGATGTGAACCCTAGAGGGATGTTTTGGACTATCACCAATGGTAGGTATCAAATTGTCGATGAGAATGTGCTTAACAATTTTCAAGATATTGTTGTAACATTCGGCACAATTACATTAGTGGCCAACATTACTATGGGAGGTGTTTTGATGAAGGAAAAACCCATTGTAATTTTTCACAACTCGAACTTTTTTGTCTTGATTGCGGAGTCACCATTTATCAATATTTGTGATTCTTCTAACGAAGATGGCCCTTCCCCTCTTGATGTTGTTGTGCATGTTTTCACAAATTTGCAAGTTGACAAAAAAATGTTCTTTAGATGGAAGTGTCACTCATGAATTCATGAGCTAACAAAAAATAGCCTCTACAGATGGAAGTGTTGCTCGTGAATTCATGAGCTTACAAGGTGCAACCTCTATGGATGGAAGTGTTGCAAGTGGCTACTTTTTTTAACGATATTGATTCGATAAAGGTAACGTCTTTGACTTTGCAAGCTTATTATGAATTGAAGTCCCTAGACTATGAGGTCATCACAATTGAGTTTATGGATTATCTTCCCACTAAATTTAATGGTGACATATTTTTTGAACTTCCTCCTATCTGCCATCCATTGGGACAACTCGAACAATTGCAAGGAATGGACAAAAAGTTTGATGGTCATGCTTGGTGCACGTTGCAAATTAGTAACATTAAGAATTCATTTAGGTTGGGCTTTAGAACGACTAAATGCCTTAGACATTTGTGATGTCAGAATGATTTTTGTCTCTTGTTTCAACATTCTTCTATGCACAATGAAGTTTCTTGAAATGGAGATAGTTTGCAATTTTCAATATCCAAGTAGTGTTTCGTGAAATCCCCAATATGTACCATTAGCTGTAAGTTATGTGATTCTTCACCCACTTGTCTACAAACTTGTAGTTCTAAAATGTATTATGTTGTTCACAAGTTTTCAAATCTTTCAAGAGTTGCAACCACTTGGGCACCCATGCCCATCCGGTTGTAAACAACAAGTGTAGATAATCCTTTTAGGAAATGAACATGGTTGTAGACAAGGTCTGTTGCACGTTAATTGCTACTACTTCAGCCATTACTTTGTTTGTGAGCAAGACATTTCTTTCTCGTCACTTGTTCAACGAGGATGGAAAAGGTCCTATGGAACTTTTCAAAGGTGAAAAATTAGATCAAATGCTGTTAAAATTTGCTCCTTTGTGCTCCCCTAGCATACACAATCTTATTATTTCACCAAAGCATCATCCCAGTAATTCTAGCTCCATTGGTTGTATCCTAAAATTGAAGGCATTGTTTGGTTATGATTATATTTAAAACAACTATTTCTTGGTCAACAAGTAGGGCATAAGGTTTATTTGTTCAAGATGTCTATCGATGGAGTTACATTCGGATTTGATTTGGTTTAATGAATGCAATTAGGTGATGATCTACAAAATGCGTGGATGATGTTTGATCATGTAAAATGTGTTCAAGGATGGATGACCATGGCCTGTCATGTTTATGACCTAGTCTATTGTAAGGTCATGACAATTGTGGTCCGTGACGTGCAATTCAAGGACATGGAAGCTCGATGCATTCTATGGAAGAAGCTGAATGCATGTTGAGAATAAAGGGTTGGGTACGCTTATTTTCAAAGGGTTCATGGTAGATGGTGCACAAGCAAATTGAAATGTTGTTTGCATTGTTTATGGGACTAGAAATGTTACAATGAAGATGGTTGACAAAAAACGAACCTTTTTTTTCCATTGGACTAAGTCTTTGGATACACATCGAGCTGTTAATTGCACCAAAGTTCCATGATTGACACAAAACCCTCTGTTATGATTACAAAAAAACCATGTCTTTGGAGGAAGTTGACCTTCGATATGTTACCATTCAGTCTTGGTGGTACTCGTTTAAAGTTATAAACAAGGGCACCATGTTCATGAGCTCAACAATTGGCTTGACTTTTGGCACTTTCGTGTGCAAAAATGGGGAGGTTTTATGTTAGATGTAAGTTCTTCCAGATTATTTTATTCAAATTTAATTTTCCATTTGTCCTTCCTGAATTCGAACTTCATTCCTTTTAAGTGTTTATAGAAATTTTCTTTGGACAAGGAAATTGATATGCCAACTTGTAACTTATTTGAGACAGTCCATAATATTTGGCTCCAAGAATTTGACAACAGGGTTACTTGCCTTTTTGACTACAACGTTCGACGATTATGTGCGAGCATTTAAGTAATCCTCATTGTATTATGCTTTCTTACAAGGAGGTGCATCTAGGACTAATCTAGACAAAAATAATTACGCCTGCGTAGGGTTAATCAATCTGGGGACCCAGTCCAAATTGTTGTTGCAATTGCCAAATACACCTCAAGCTTTGGTCTTTCTAGTTAAATATTTCACTTGGATGGTGAGGAAGTGTTTGGATTAGCTAAATGCAAGGTAGACCTTCACATCGACATGATCGGGTGAACTTTTTTTATTTGAAAGTGGCCAATGCAACGACTCTAATCAACCTGCCATTAGCTATGGATGTGTGGGAGACCAGTAGCCTTGATCATGTTACCACTCACAATGGTCCAAAAGTTCTTGAATGTCTATGTGGAGATGACATTTGCCAAATTGAATGTTGTCCCTCGAAGTCAAACAATCTTTGTTTGGCATTGCAAAAAGACACTAAACATTATTACAAAGCCATAATCATTTCAAAACAAACAAATCATGGTATTTTTGCTTTGTGTTATGTTGGTTATTGGTCTATAGCCCAAGGTGTATCAATAGAGCTACATAAGTTTTGATTTTGTCATGATGACCTTATGTGTTGTGTGGGAGGGACAAGCAAGAAATATGCACTCAATAGGCCAACGTTGCCTTATGGCATGTGCAAGAAGGCACAAATTTCATTCAAATTGAGGTGGTGGCATTGGAGGAGATTAGTTTCTTGCTTTCGGAGAAACCAAGATGTCCCCTCGTTAATCTGGTTGGGGACGACATATCTACACTCGTGAAGCAACCTCCCAGATGTGCCCCTTAGAATCTCTTTGGTGATGGTACTTTTACCCCTGTTTATAAGCCATTAGATCTAGATGCTTGGCCAAAATCAAGGAATGCGAAGAAGATTCATCATCTTGACACTTTCAAGCTATCCATTCTACAAGAAAACAATTGGGAGGTGGGACGAACTCTCAAAGCCACATTATTAACTCCCTCAAACATTCCTCTTGTGGGATATGGACGAATTTACCGCCTCCATTCAGGATTGCTAGAAGATTGTGAGTAATATGAAATATCGATTAATGATTGTTCGACTTGCAATTGCATGGATTTTTCTTCCATGATGGCTTCGTCCCTAGGCAAGCGGGGGCCGTGGGTGCCTTGTAAGCACTTGTATTACATTTTGCAATATGCCATGTATTCTGGGATTAGAAAACCATTCATCCACTATCCATCTTGGAGCTAAAATGAGGTTCATAGATTATTAAATCGTGCCAAAGTCCTAGAAGTAAATTAGGTTACAAAGTCATTAGATTTTTGTTAAATAAGACTATTATGGGTTTTGTTCATTTGGAATTTATTCTATTCCAAAAATGAAAATATTCTTTAACAAGATGTGTGTAGTGCATTATTCAGTAAATTTTTAAACATTTTCCCATTCCATCATTATGTGGATTTCCTACCCTTGACTTACTGTGTGACTTGACTTAACTTACACAAGTTATTGTTTCACCTTTTTACATTGTAATGTAGCTCATTCGAATTTCGCCTTTGACACCTTTTTTTATGGATGAAGTTGGAAATGAAAATTATGTGAGTATAGTAGTTTCCATTCGTCATTATTGTTTTGAAATTATTTTCATCCATACAATAAACTAGCCAAAAGTTACATCCAAACAATTTGTCTACTTCCAATTATCATCCAAAAGTTCATTCATGTTCCATGTTCATCCAAATATTTCATCCTTTTTGTAACTGTCATCCATGTAGATGTGGTTATCATTTGACATAATTGTTTTGGAATTAATTCCATCCATACATTTCAACCTATCAAAATTTCCATCCAATTATTTATCAACTTGTAATTATCATCCAAAAAGTTCATTGATGTTCAACTTTCATTCAAACTTTTCATCCATTTTGTGACTTTCATCCATGTACATATGGAAAAATATTTTCCATGTCATTCTTATGTGGCATAGGAATATTTTAAAAATATTCTATCCACATCATCAAAATATTCCAAAAATATCCATTCCTGCTCATAGTCTCATGTTCATAAGCTCATGCTCATGTGTTCACTTCGTAACATCGTTGTTGTTAGTGGGTCATTTATTCTTCTTTGTCTAATACCCAACACCAAAAGTAAAAAAAGTTCAAATGTTTTAACAAAATTTGATACATGGGTGCTAGAATTGCACTGCAATCCTTTCTTTTGGTTAGATGTGTAAAAGATCTAATGATTGGATTAATGAGTCATTGGAATGCACAAGAGAGAAAGAGATGATGTTCTTTTGTGATGCTTTGTTTTTTGTTTTTAACTTGATGTGTTTTCTTTCTCTCTTTCAAGTTCTAACGTAAGATATGTTTTTTCTCAAATTATTTGGAGGTTGTCAAAGAATTCTTACATTAAAAAGTGTATCAAATTGGTTTGTTTTGATGTTTTAAAGGTGAAAGGTGAAAATGTAATGAAATGGGTGTTAGGATTTTAAAGGCATTTTTGTGTTTGCTTTGTATTTCATTTTCATTCTTTTAAAAATGTATTTACGTGTTGTTTTTTTCTTTTCATTTCACTTTATTGTTTTAAAAAAGTCTTCCAACTTGTGTTATATATATAATTTTGATTGCATGGTGATTGATTTAAGATTTTAATGAAGTGAATTTTAAGGTTTAGGAAATATCTTTGTGTTTACTTTTTATTTCATGTCTCATTTTTCTTCTCAAGAATTTATGAGGTTTTTAAAAAAAATTAATTTGATAAATTATCACTTTTTTAATTTTTTATTCCCCCAACTTCATGTTTTTTTTCTTTTTATGTACGAAGATTTGAATGAATTGAGTGTAGGGTTTTTAAAATATTTTTGCACATTTTTTTAAAGTTCATTTTAAAAAATTAATTTAAAAAAACATTCTTCCTTTATTGCTTTCCTGGGAGGTGAAAGTGAAAATCAAAATAGAGGTGGAAGGAATGGCATGGTGATGACATTTACAACAAGTGAAGATGCAAAGAAAACAAGGAGATCGCAAGCAAAGATTGAATATGAAAAGAATACAATAGCCAATGTTTTTAATAGGATCAATTAATAGATCAAAATATGAAAGAGAGACAAAGAAATTGTTGAAAGAAAGCTAAAACTCCCCTCTAAATATATGAAGAAATGAAATTCTACTTTCCAAACAAAATCATAAAAATACATTGAAAAACACATCATTTAAAAAAAAAACATCTTCCATCTAAGTTGGTATCATTTAAGCCTTATTTCTTTAAGCTTGAATTCAAAGCATTCAAAACCTTAAACCCCTTTAGATAATTCCACCTTTACTTTACACCACACATATATTAAAAACAAGAAAACTAAAGAATAAAAACACACACACACACACACATCAAGTTTGAAGAGGAAGAAGAAAAATATATCAAGTTCACAAAATGAATAAAAATAAAAATAAAATAAAATCACATAAACACTTTGAAACTTACTTTGTAATTTTAACAAGTAAAAAGTCCATAGGTTTTGAATGAAGTGTATGGATCATCGTTTTTCTTTTCTGCCTTTACGAAAACTAATTTTTCCAAAATGTGGATTGTTTTTGGGGGCTGTGGCCCATACAAAGGCCTTTTTCCTGGAAATTTTTGAAAAAAATAGCCAAAATAGCAAGGTTTGGGACTGGGTTTGTTAGATTTAGAGTGCCTGCTCCTGGGAGTTGCCAAACAGCAGGCAAAGATTACAAATTCAGAGTGCCCCGTTCTGTAGGTCGCCAAACAATAGCATGGTCACAGATTTAGAGCGCTTGCTCCAGGTCGCCAAGCAGCAGCAGGATTACAAATCCTTTTTTACCGTCCTACCTGTCCAATAGCCAAATTTGCCTAGACCCTCATGTGGATGGTTGCCAATGTGTGTGGAGAAAAACCACGATATGGATATTCCTTCAAATTCCATACACTTCAACAACAAAAACCGGTATGGATTTTGTTGGACAGTTTTGATTTTATTTTTTCCAGGCACGATTTTTCCTACTGCCCGGTCCGTCGAAAACCCAAAGTCAGGTGGAACTGGCGCCGAGGAGATGCCGGACGGACGAGGAATCGACGGGATCTAGCTTTTTGGATTCCTTCTTGTCATCCGTTTTTACTACGATTATCCATACAGCTACTAGTACCCACTTCCCTAAATCTCTTTGCGGCACAACCCATTTCTCCCGTCTTGGAGCTTCGCGGTCCACACACATACCAAACGAAATTCTCGGCAACGCCCGTCTGCGGCAATCCTGTCTTTGAGCTTTGTCGGAATGGCGATGCTCGCCGTGCCAGCTGCAGCGACGACGTCGATGACAGGCATGCTTAAGGGTTTGAGCTTGACGTCGAGCTCAGGCTCTTCTTACATGACAGGGGATGCCAACAAGTTTGGGGCGGCGGTGGTGGAGAGGAGGAGTAGCAGTGGGTTGGTGGAACAACAAAATGGAGGCGCCATCACCATCGAAGCAGCTCACAAGAAGGGATCCGGAAGTACCAAGAACGGTAGGGACTCCAAACCTAAGATGTTGGGCGTGAAGATTTATGGCGACCAAGCTGCGCAGCCCGGCGCCATCATCGTTCGCCAAAGAGGCACCAAGGTTAGGGCTTTTGTAGTTCCCCCTGGAAACCTTCTTCTTGGTATCATGTTTTGTATGCATCTTGCACTTGTTTCTTCAATTCTTGCTTGCTTGATTCCTGCTTGCTTTCTTGCTTGCTTTCTGCGTGACAGTGTTGTGGCAATACGCATGGAAACTTGGGAGCACTAAATTGCCTTGCATGAGTACAGTTCCATCCGGGAAACAATGTGGGACTAGGGAGGGACTACACCATCTATTCACTGATCGATGGTGTCGTCAAGTTTGAGAAATTCGGTCCTGACAGGAAGAAGGTAATGAGTGCTTGGACACACACATACTCTCCCTCTCTTTCTCTTTCACCATCTATTCACTTATCGACAGTGTTCTCAAGTTTGAGGCATTTGTTCCGGACAGGAAGAAGGTAACGAATGCTTGAACACACACACACACACACTCTGTGCATGTGAAGCTCTAGAATTTTTTGCAAGAGTTAGGACAACTTGACTTTTGTGTAGTGCTGTTGTGACAGCATCTGGAGGATGTCAGAACTATCATTACAATTGACTCTCTGCCATAGTATACAACAAATGTGGAGAGAGGTTTTCTCTGCAGTTCTGTAGATGTGTACAAAATCCATGCCGCTTGAGTGCTAGCCAACATTGTGACTGGGAGTTTTCCCTTGTTGCTTCTGGAAATGCAACAAACAGACTCTGGATGCAGATTTTGTCTGAATTGTTTGCCCAGGTTTTGGGCTGATTACTATACACACTAATCAGCACCCACTGTCAGGAGATGATGAAGTCAGTGGGTAGTCATGGCAGCTAGCTCGTCACTGCTATATAGTCTTATGCTTTGTGAGCAACTCTTGTAAGGCTATAACTGCACTCACTGTCGACATCATGATATCTTCAAAGTGTTCTTGGTGTGGAGATTTGTCTGCAATTTCATAAATGTATTATGCATGAAATCCAAACAGCTGGCCCACATTTCCATTGATTCCAGTTGCATTGCTAGTGTTATCATGAGGTAAATTGGTAGGAGGCTTTGATTTTGCTAACTGGTTTATGAGTATAGTTAGAAAACCAAACCATTTTGGTTTTATGAAATTTCTTGTGCAATGGGTGCAGATAAGTGTGTACCCAAGGACTGAGGAGAAGGTTGAGAACCCTAATAGTAGGCGAGCGAGGCGACGAGAGTTCTATCGTGAACGTCGGGAACGCCGCAGGGCTTATTTGGAAGGCTCTGATGTGTTTGAGCCAAGCTTGGCAATGGCATCAGCTGAGCCTGCAGTTCAATCAGATGAGAAAGCCCTCTGCTAGTATACAATCTACTTCTTCAATCATAACACTAAAAAACACCTTCATGCTTTTCATTCACCATTTGTTGTTCTATGTGCTTTTTGATGTAAAACTTGGGAGTTTGGTTTTGAAATTTGTGAAGGGATTTGAAGGCAGGAACTGAGGTTTCTATGATTGCACACATCTGTTCTGGCCTTTTTTTTGGTTTTCTTTTGACAATTGTTATATCATTTCAACAAAGTATTTGTCACCTAGTGATGGTCTTTTCTGCCTCTTGAGCCTTCTGACACAACTCATGTAATGCAAGACTAGGTAACTCTGAGATTTGGATGCTGTATCTGACCACATTGTATTCATGCTGGGATGTAGTACAAACATTGAGACCTGCTAAAAAAACAGCTTGTCTTGATTAGACTTGGTGACTGGAATTGCTGGTCTTCCTTGAACTCTGGGATGGAGGTTTTGCAACTGTCTGCTGTCTATAACCTCCTGGTAACATTGGACAAACCTCAGTATTATGATAGCTCTGTCTTCACAACTGATAGCATGCAGTCTCCATTCGACAATCTTCTTATAGTGAGAGTTTCAAAACCCATTTTGTCCTCAGAAGATCATCTTCTTATAGTTCTATGTCAGTGCTTTTGTGTTGTTTCTCTCTCTTTTCTTGTTTGGGTTTTTTTTTCCCCTTTCTTCACTGTTGTTTTGGGTTCCTTGTTGTTGTTGTTTTTGTCTCCTCTGTTATTTAGGGTCAGGTCTTCCCTCTCTCCTATTTGCTCATGGGAGCAACAAGTCAACTGTGTTTCCCTTGAGCATTTGGGAGACAGACTTCACCTGTGCAAAGATTTTGTTGTCCTACAATGCTGTTGTTCTGACATCAATTCTCAAAAGTTGTCAGCTGATTTTAGCATATACCCAACAACTTTGTAGTATCTGGCCTGCAGAAATCATTAGAGCAAAGATATGAAGGATTGACATCACTTGAAGGATATTGCCAAGTTGCATTACTGCTCTGCCAACCATTGCTAAGCATCTCATCAATGGATTCCACTGCACGTTCATATTTGATCTGAAGAGTGGCAATCTGGAGTGCTCTTGATGCAGAGCAAAGGTTGACACACTTCTATTTGGAAGTTACCATCCTTGGAGTTTGTATACCTGTATAATTTTACCATTAGCAATGGCTTCTTGTACTTTCCCTGCCTTTTTGGTTAGTGCATATGAGAGAGGTTTTCATGTTTTTAATCATTGGTGTTTTCATCCATTGGATCTTATCTTTGTTCATCTTCATTTCATCCAATGTCTATCAGGTTCCAATTTTTTAACCTGTGTTTTGGCCATTGTTTGCCAAATTCAACTTTCCTATTTTGTTACCTTTTGGCCTTAATTTCATCTTTCTATTTGTTGGATTCAACTTACCAAGATCCTATTTTCCCCCACCTTCATCTCATTCAATGTTTTTCTTGGCTTTCAGCTTCTTGGATCTTATCTTTCCTGGCCTCATTTTCATTTGTTGTCTTCCCCCAGTTTTGAAATTTCATGTATCCTATCCTTCATAGAATCCATACTGTCGAATGCCTTTGTGAATTCAACTTTCTTGGACGCTATTCTTCACATTATTCATTTCATCCATTGTTTTCCTTGAAGTTCAATATTTTCAGATCCTCTCTTTCTTGGCCTTCATAAAAGTCCATGGATGCTTTAGATTTTGACTTTCTTGAATCCTCTCTTTGATGGCTTTCATTTCATGCATCTGTCTTGGATTTGACTATCTTTTATCATATCTACGTTCGTATCAACTTTGTTCCTTCCCAAACCCAACTTTCTTGAAATTTTCATCTTCTCCCATACCCAACTTTAGTGAAAATTTCATCTTCTCTAGTGCACATATCTACCAATGATTTTTTTTTCAGATTTCATTTCATCCATACTTTTCTGCAAATTCAACTTTCCTAAATATTTGATCTTTCCAAACCCACATATCATCTAATAAACCCCTAAATTTTTTCATCCATTGTTTAACTTTCTTAACCCACAACTTATTATGTATTGTATTGAATATAGATGAAAAGCCTTCTCGAGGGCTTATTCATTTCATTTCCCAGTTTGTTTCAAGCCATAATAGTTTCATTTCATAGTAGTTTTGGCATGTTGGAACATCAATAAAGGTTGGGATGCAGCATGCATGAACAAGGAAGAATACTCTTTCACATCATGAGAATATTTTTAAATGGAATTTGTCAATGTGGAAGCAGATTTTTTGACAACATAAAATATTTCGACACATTAGATGAATATCCGAATATTTTGCAATGTCATCCATGTACATGTCATCAAGCAGAAGTGGCTTGCTTGCAATACAAACGAACTAAAGGACTTTATTTTGTCACCTCAAATTTTTTTTAGAGAAAAATATGTCATTCATCTACATGGTTTTGGTGGCCGATGTCAAATTAGAATGGTTTATAGTTGCATTGACACAATGTCGAGTTTTGAAAAGATCATTAGATATGATTGTGTTTTGTATATTTTTAAATATCTTGTGAAAAAGATATTCAAACAGTTCTGATTACAATAATGTAAAACGACTAATGAAAGAAGATAAAATGATAAGTTGAATAATATAGATGTATAAGTTTTTCTATAACAAAAGATTGTTAGCTATCTATCCTCATTAATGTGTTGCACGTCATGTAAAAAGAGCGCATGAAAAAAGTTAGGTGATATGATATGAAAATATTTCTAAAAGTTATCAATGTCATTCTCAAAAGAACCATAATTATTGTTGTCAATATTGAATCCAGTGGGTTTGTTGCCGTTGTAAAACATTAATACAATTTTGACTTTATATTATGATAGAAATGTTACAATGTTCAAAACTCTAGAATTAATTTAACGTACCACTTTGGTGTGAATCAACTATGACATGGTGTGAAATGTGTATTTGATTAAAAAACTTTTATATATTTTATCATTCCAAACCATTTCATTTTATATGCAATGATGTTTCATTATGAGGCCCCTGCTATCAACTTATTACACCTTGTATTGGATAAACAAACATGTTTGGTAGAACAAATCTTGTTGAACTCTTAAGCACTTAGACTTGTACCTTGTAATCAGAAAGAAAAATTCCTTGTATACAAAGTAGAGGTTAGATATTGGTTAGCAAAAAATTGCTGACAAGATTATAATATCTGTGACTATGATTTGTATGTTTAACCCAAAGTTTTTGAATAATTTACGATAGATTACAAGAGATAATCAATGGTTAATATAGCCAACAAGTCAGAATTATAAAATGCAAATCTTGAAACAATTTGATTACTTATTGGGAATATGATGAACCCCTTTGGGGCATTTTTGGGTTTAATATTATAATATATATAGTATAATTGTTTCAAAAGTATGGTACATTTAATTTTTGATATCAAATTTGGTTTGGGGCCTTATAATTAATAATTTTACAAAATTAATGATATATAATATTATTATTTTAAAATAATAATTTTCATTATTTATATTGAATGATCCATGGGTATATTTGTAATATACATTGGTATAATAAGGCCATTGTCTTGTTTTGACTGCAAAAATTTTAAAGTTTCATTGGTCATTAAAATAGTCAAATTTAATAGAATTAAAAATATGGCCCATCTAGTTACGCTTGTCTTTCATGTGAATATGATTACTTGTCAAAATCTAAATTTACGACACTTTTATTACATATTTGTTAAAAAACTCATTTTAAAAAATTAATCACATAATATCCAAACATAGTTCAAACTATGTGAAATGACATGGTTTAGTATACCTTCAAATTTCATAAATATTAAAAATCATTTTTGAAATATATTTGTGTCTTTTAATACATAGGTACACTACATTTGTTTTCACAAATATATTCCAATCTCCCACTTAATAAAATGAAATGAATAAAAAAAATTATAATTTTTTTTGTTTGGATTATATTCTAACATAATATGCAAAAATATTGTGAAAATCTTTCAAAAACTTGAGGTGGGATACATTCATACATGCACATCTTTAGAAAGTAATACAATGCGACACCCTAAAGGGGTCATCTATTAGAAACAACTTGAAAACAAACAAGAAATGAAAGATTCAAGGTTCATAAAATGGAACAATTGTATTAACTAACAAGAAAATTACAAAGGTTGTATGCTTCAAATGCTACAATCACAAAACTATGACTTGTAACAAGTAACAAAGCTTGAAGATTTTATGTGCACTCAAAAACCATGAAAGGAAAGAATGTAAGATTACTCAAAATCATTCCATTATATACTATCTCCTAACCCTAAAATAGCCACCACTTAACCCTAACCTAGTCACCACCAAACCTTAACCTTAGCCACCGCCTAGCCCTAGCTGCCAGTTAACCCTAACCTAGCCACCACCAAGCCCTAAGTAGTTTCCACTTCTAAACCCTAACCTAACTATTACAAGGATGTGAATACTATTCATCCTTTTGATGAATGTTTAACACATTCATCAATATTGAGAATTAGAAACAAATAGTATTTTTAACACTCCCATTCTATGAAGTTTCTAATTCGAACATGGTTATCTAATTGTTATGTCATTCTTTTGGTAATGCCTTAGTAAGCACATCCACCACCATGTCCTTTGTTGAACAATTTTCAAAGGTAACTTCACCATTTTCAATTCGTTCTCGAACAAAATGATGTTCCACATCAATGTGTTTTGTTTGAACATGTTATGTGGGATTCTTCGTCAATGATATTGCATTTTGGTTGTCACATTGAATCACCCAATCCGCATCACAATGTCCAACCAAATCTTGGGGTGGTAATCCTTCGAATCGTAATTTGAATTGCAAAGTGCCTTGTAAGTATCGAAGAATGTGTTTGACCACAATCCAATGTTCTAGGCTTGGATTGGCCATGTTTATTAGATAAGCCAAATCCGGCCAAGTACACAACATGGCATACATCAAGGATCCCATAGCTTGTTGATAAGGAACCTTCACCATCTCAACATCCTTATTCTCATTCTTTTTCAATTTTGTCTTGGGATCAAGTGGCATTCCCATGCCTTTGCAATCCTCCATGTGAAAGCATTTAAGAATCTCTTTGAGATACCCAATTTGGTTGATGTAAAAAAAACATTGTGCACGATCCCTTTCCACTTCCATGCTAAGGAAGAAATGTGAGTCGCCAAGATCTTTCATTTCGAACTTTTGAGAAGGTTCTTTTTTCACTTGAAAAAGTTTGTCCTTATAGCACACCAAGATGAGATCATAAACATAAACGACAATGAAAAAGTTGACATTGTTAGAAATATTATTCGTTTCTAATTCCCAATGTTGATGAATGTGTTAAACATTCATCAAAAGGATGAATAATATTCACATCCTTGTAGTAGTTAAGTTAGGGTTTAGAAGTGGAGATTACTTAGGGTTTGGCGGCGGTTAGGGTTGGGGTTTGGTGGCTGCTAGGGTTAGACGATGGCTAGGGTCAGGGTTTGGTGGTTGCTAGGTTAAAGTGGCGGCTAGGGTTAGGGTTTGGCGGCGACTAAGTTAGGGTTAAATGGCGGTTATTTTAGGGTTTGGAAATATTATATAATGGACTGGTTTTGAGTTGTCTTTCATTCTTTCCTTTCATGGTTTTGAGTGCACGTAAAACCTTCAAGCCTTGTTAGTAGTTACAAGCCATAATTTTGTGATTGTAGCATTTGAAGCATACAACTTTTGTGATTTTTTGTTAATTAATACGATTGTTCCATTTCATGAACTTTGAATGTTTCATTTCTTGCTTGTTTTCAAGTTGTTTCCAATAGGTTATGGGGCCACACCAAGTAAGAGAAAGGGCATTGTGTTAGAACAAGAAATAGTCTAGGGTTTAGCTTGTATAACATAGAAAGGGAAAATCCTTTTGAAGGAAGGCTTTTAGTTTGCAAGGTTACAAAGAGAGTAGAAGTCCATTTTTAAGTGAGTGAGAGGTGTGGAAGAGATTTTTTCAAAGTTTTAAAAGTTTTTCAAGCGTGAAAAACTTGTTTTTCAAGCGTGAAAAACTTGTTTTTCAAGTTTTTGAAAGTATCAAGTTTCAAGGTGAAAGTGTGTGGAAGAGAGTTCCTCGATTCATTGAAAGTTTGAGGGAAGGCTTTTAGTTTGCAAGGATGCAAAGAAAGTAGAAGTCCATTTCTAAGTGAGTGAGAGGTGTGGAAAAGATTTCTTCAAGTTTTTTGAAAGTATCAAGTTTTAAGGTGAAAGTGTGTGGAAGAGAGTTTTTCGATTCATTGAAAGTTTGAGGTGTGTAAAAGAAAGGTCTTTGTGTTGTTGAAAATGTGAAGTTTCAAGTGTGTCAAAAAGAGTTTTTCGCATTGTTGCAAGTTTCAAGTGAAATCTTAAGCTTGTGTAATAAAAGATTTGCAAGTGATAGAAGTTTTTTTTTTCATTTCAAGTTTACAAGAGGGGTCAAAGATTTCTTCCAAAGCTTTCAATCTTTTGAGAGAGTGTTTGTTGTACCATTTGTGTTCAAAATGTCTTCTTTTCAAATGGAATCCTTGAAAGTCATGGAAAAGTTTCATGGTGGCAACTTTCCCCTTTGGAAGTTCAAAACGCGCATGATGCTTTCCAAACATGGGCTTTGGAAAATTTGTTGATGGGAGTGCCACCTTGCCAAGTGAAGAAGTTGCAATGGCCGATTACAACGAAAAAGTGACCAAGGTTTTTGCATTGCTTTGTGAACATCTCACGGACGCCCAACTTGCACACATTCAATATTGTGAGAATGTGAGAAGTGCGTGAGAGGCTCTTTGTGGTGTGCATGAAGCTAAGACCATTCACAACAAATTGTTCCTTCGAAGGAAATTCTTCACCATCAAAATGTAAGAAGGAGATGACATGCTTGTGCACATCAACATGGTGAAAGCCCTTGTGGACCAACTACGTTCCATCGAGGTGAACATTATAGATGAAGATGTTTACATGGTACTCCTCATGAGCCTTCCTGCATCCTTTGATAATTAAGTAACAAGCTTGGAGTTCATGTCCATGAAACATGTAGACCTTCAATTCATTGTAACAAGGTTGCTTCACGAAATGTCCAAAAGAAAAGAATGTGAGAGTTCCGAGACTTCTGCATTAGTCAACAAAACTCATAAGTCAAACAAAAAACTTTGTTTCTATTGTAAGAAACTCGGACATTTTGTCAGAAATTGTTTGAAGAAGAAAAATGATGAAAAAGAAAAAGCAAATCAAACTTATGAAGATCACGAACAAATGTTTGTTGAGGCATTGAGTGCCAATAATCATACCACGTATGATTGGATTGTCAATTCCGGTGCAACGCAACACATGACATTCGAACAAAAATGTACGAACGCATTTCCCCAAGGAGGGTGTTCATGGTCGATGACATCGTTTTGGAGGCCATTGGCAAGGGGAGAATCAAAGCCACAATGCAAGTGGGAGGCCAATTGACACACACAACCATCACAAGTTCTTCATGTTCCAAAAATGAAGAATAATTTCATTTCCGTGAGTAAACTCATTTTGG
>Ga0116229_10001023_pt1 | contig 42167 bp, 32 predicted proteins | sample S1TSphgellanicum_3_FD_87313 | JGI IMG/M metagenome (GOLD analysis project Ga0116229, IMG submission 87313) | Host-associated microbial communities from peat moss isolated from Minnesota, USA - S1T2_Fc - Sphagnum magellanicum MG | ecosystem: Host-associated > Plants > Peat moss > Unclassified...
GCCCAGGATCAAGATAAAAAATGATTTCTTTCATTAGTTAAACTGACGCACTCCCAAGCCCCCTGCTAGACCCATTTGAGGGTCCAAGTACGTTAAATTGCGGAAAGCTAGGACTTGAGGGTTCCTCCCGACTTCCAACACTAAAAGGGGGTAGAAGAGTGTGCTAGAAGTCCCAGGATTAGACTAGGAAGAGGGACAAGTATTATCTCACTCGAATTTGCATCCAAAAACCAACCACAAAAGGGTTAGTTCACATTCGGGAACACCCTTGGGTGTTGGGACAAGCCACGAGCACTTGAACTCACTTGATTCACCACGGCCCGGACTCGGGGGAAGCCACCACCTTCCCCCATATAGTATTCTCTACAACTCTCCGCCGCACCTACATCCAAATGGCTTTTTTTCCTGGGACTCCCAAAGTGGAGTCCCGAAACTATCCCGGTTTGGACTCCCGGGACTTTGGACGCTCATAACTCCTCACTCCAAACTCGGATCAGGACGAGGTCTAAATCAAAGTTGTAGCTCTTGTTGCGAGCTTTCCAACGCCATGTTGCACTCCTTTAGCAAACGTCAGGAAAAGGTCGGTTTTTGACTTTTAGTGGTCGGGAGTCAAACTGCCAATTTGACTCCCGGCCCTTCTTTTGCCCATAACTTGGGCTGTCCAAATGGCACATGTGAGGCCATTTTGGGCATCTACACTTCAAGACCTTTCCATTGATATAAAGAACACCTCAATGCGAGGTGTTTTGACCCTTGAACTCGAGCTCTAAGTTTTCAGGAGTCCTAGAGGACTCCAACTTCCCACTTTTGGGGGTGTGAGTTTCATCCTCACACTTATCCCAAAGTGGGGTTGCAAGTTATTGAGGAGTACAAGTTTGGGGATTGGCTTTATTGTTTTTTTGTTTATATGTGTGTGTGGTTCTAGTGTTTTATTGAAGATGGAGTTGGAAGAGCCCAGGATCAAGATAAAAAATGAGCTCTTTCATTAGTTAAACACCTTTTTCTTCTATGACAGTTTGCTTCTCTAGAGATGGATTTATGTTTTTTGTAGTAATTTTAGTAGTCATGGTGTGGGAAGAATGCTTACTACATGTGGAACTTGATTTCTTAGTGCTAAAGTTCAAAAACTTTTTCGTTGAGAATGTTTGTAGTATAGGAGAACATTATGTTGACACACAAGGCTTTCCGCCTTGTTGTACCACCCCAAATCGGTTGTCTTTTTGGGAAGAAGCGAAAGTTAAACTCTAGATTAATGTTTTGGTGTTGTTTGGAAAGATGAAACCAAACATGTTGAATATGCTTGTAGAATGATGCTTCCTTTGAAGAAGGATGGCAATTGCATGTTTTGTGGTGATTACCGCCCACTAAATCAACAAACTTGAAAAGATGCTTTTCCAATGCCTTTTGTAAATAATATTTTGATTCAATTGGGAAGGTCCCAATGGTTTTCAGCACTTGACTTGCAATTTGGATTTTAGCAAATTTGGATGTCACTAAAGGATGTAAGGAAAACTGCATTGATCACCAAATTTGATATGTTTGATTAGAATGTAATGCCTTTTGGTATGAAGAATGCCACTAATACCTTTTCAAAAACCATGACCAAAGTTTTTGGAAAGTATATATGGACAAGTTTTTGAAAAAAATTTGTTGATGATGTCAATGTACACAACATGACCTAGGAAAACCATTTGGAACATTTCTAATTTTCACTACTAAAGTTGAAGGAAATGAACCTAAAACTCAACCTTAGCAAATGTGAGTTTGCTAAAACTAATATTGGATTTCTAGGTCAAGTGGTGAGTAGAGATGGAACACAACTTGATCAATAGAAGATGAGGGCAGTTATTGAATTTCCTATTCCTACTATTGTTACCAATGTTAAAGCCTTTCTAGGTCTCACCAAATATTATCGAAATTATGTCAAGGGATATTCCCATATTGCTACTACTTTGCTTGAGCTTACAAAAAAGGACATAACATTTGTTTGGATGCCCCATTGTCAACATGCATTTAACATGTTAAAGGATGCACTAATTAAAGTGCATATTTTGATTAGGCAAGACTTCACCAAACCGTTTGTGTTGCATGTAGATTGTTCAATTCGGGGAGTGGGTGCTATTTTGTCACAAAAGGAAGGTAGAATTGAAAGAGTGGTGGCAAATTCAAACAAGGGGATGTCCTTAGTTCAATGGAAGTTTCACCCAATGAAAGGTGAATGTTATGCTTTAATATGAGGAATTATGAACTTTCAACAATATCTACACCACAACCACTTTACATTAAGAATAAATCACAAACCCTTGGAGTGGTTGGCCATAGTGTCCAATGCATATGGTAGAAAAGCAAATGGATTAATATGTTATAAAACGTTAACTTCAAAATCTTACATTGTTCTAGATCCAAACACACAAATGTTGATGCCATGAGCAAAAAGCATGTGGGGTAGGTTGATGAAGATGAAGATTTTCAAAAGGAAATACCAGACTGATAATGGTTACAACAAGATCACAAGATAGAAGAAACCTATTGGACAAGTAGAAGAAGCTCAAAAATGGGGTTAATTTTACAATAGATGGATGGTAAGCAAATATTCAACTAACTTTTCATGGTTGATACTACAGATGTTGAGGATGCATAACAATATTGAATAGTAAACAATGAAATGATAGGAAATCAACTAGAATAAACAGAAGTTAAAACTCAAAAAAAGACTTTATTTAAGAAAAGGAAACATTTATGGGATACACAAATGCAATTACAGATGATTAAAAGAACAAAAGCCATGGTTGATGAAAAGGATAATCATGAAGACTCTTCCAATGATGAGAAGGATTGTGAATGGATTCATTCCAAACACATGGATATTTGGAATGATGAATAACCAATGGGAGTGTTGAATGGTGGACAGACGCCTACGGATTGCAGTCTAGGTGAAAATATTTTTTTTTTAAAAAAAAATTTCCACTACCATTAGCATCATGATCAGTTGATGCTCAAATCTCTAGTTGTTCCTAAACTAGAAGAACACAAGCAAATTATCTTATATCTACATTCTGAAATTGGTCATTTTGGAGGATGCATTCTAGTAGAAATGAACAAAAGGTATTTTTTGGCACAACAAGATGGAGAATGTGATAGTTGTGGTACGTGCATGCAAACAATGTTAGATGTTTAAGAAGACTAGCAACATTAAATTAAATACTAAAGATTTTTAAGAATACCAATATGTGATCAATTTTATAGGGTTGCTATGGACACAATTGGTCCATTACCTTAAATTAACAATGGTAATCAATACATACTAGTTGCCATCAATCACTATTCAAAGTGGGTTGAAGCTAAGGGAGTTGTTAGCCATGAAGCAAAGACTACTGCTAAATTCTTTGAGGATGAAGTCATTTGTAGATTTAAAATTCCAAAACATGTTTTAACTAATAATGGAGGAGAATGGGCAATTGAATTTTACCAATAATGCAAGAACTATGGAATGGTTCATCAATACATTGAACCTCAATGGCCCATATGTAATGGCATGGCAAAAAATTCGTTAAGACTTTGAAGCATGGACCGATTGTTTTATCCACAACTTCTGAACATGATCAAAATTGGGATAATCACCTACCAAGAATTTTATTTGGTTATAGATGTGGTATTTGAACAAGCATAAGATTTTCACCACACATGACTATTACTAGATGATCACCAAGGTTAAAGGTTGACAATTTTTTGAACTCATTAGTGAGTACATTTGATGAAGATGATGACATTGTAATATTGGCAGAACAGATGATTGAAAAGATGAAATTGATTACAAAAATGCATGGATAAAGTTTTGACAGTATAGTGTGACCAGACAAAAAATCACTTCGATAATGTGAACACAATGGGTTTTCAGGATTTCATTTTCTTGTTTGATTGTTTCCAATGGCCATCAACTTTCTGCATGCTAATGGTAGGAATTATTCCATCACTACTGCAAGGAACGCATGGGTAGGAAGCCTTGTTTGTTTGTGTGTTATGGTGAACATGATCTACACCGAACTATGGATGGTGGAGGGAGCTACAACATTGAATAGAGGTTTGCGTAATTGATGGTGGAAGGTAAGATAAGAAGCAGAATGGAGTGAAATAGGCATTTTTTCTAGTATGAGTTTTTCTTTTTGTTAACAATTTTTGGAGAGATAGGAGGATGGGCTACTAGGTTAGTAGTTGTTGAATTCCATTGCGCCAATGACTTAGTAGAGTAGACAAGTTGTTCTTAGAAAGGATAGATAATACGAGGGGTTGATGTTGAGGAATGATGAAGAACAAAAAAAGTCCGAGCTAATAGAAATAAGGGCATATAGAAATACAAAATGCATTTGGGAAAGGGACCTTTTGTTGTAGCACCTTGAATCCATGTTATAGATAGTTATCAGAATGAATACCAAAAGTCTCAAAGGGGTGTCCTTGGGTTAAGCAAAATGAAATGAATGAGGACAAGAGTGGGGGAATTTTGAGAAATATAATTTGTAGCCCATTCTTGCATAAGAATCTATCTTCTTGAATGGTTCTAAGTGAGCCTAGTAGATATTGCTCATGCCATAATCAAAACATGGAAATCCAAATGTCTACAAGATTTAAGGTTTATCAGATGAAGGTTTTGATGATACATTACATTGTTGCATTAGTGGGAAAAAAGGTTAGCATCTCATATGGACTGAAAGAACCTTGAAAGTTATGACTTCAAGCCATACCTCAATAAGCTTTAGATTTTTTTGTGATATGGATTAGTACTTAGCAGCCAATTCTATATGGTCACTATGGCAAGTATGAGAAGACTCACACGACTGTGACAGATTGGCAATCTACATATACAAAACTTGGTTCTATTAGAATCAATAGAATCCAACAAAATTTCTAATTGACAATGGGTTACAATGCAAGTGATGGAATTGATTGTAGAATTCTAGTGTTTGTAGCTTTGTTTAGAAGTTTCATACGCATTAGACTTTGTTCTTTTAACCTTCCCCTTTCTTTTTTGTTACAATAGGTCAAACATAAGTGAAATAGAAGAGGGCATATGCCTTGATAAGAGGAAAACAAATGTTTATTGGTTTTGCAAAAGGGAAGACATATGTCAAGATGAAAAAGGTAGGAAAAAAGAAGTCATTCGCCTCCAATTGGGAAGGTCCATTTTTGTTTATGAAATATTTGGATGGAAATAGGTTCCTAGAATAGGATGAGGGAAGAAGGATTTGTATCATCAAAGGGAAGGACAAAAAACTTTGGGATAGACCTAGAAGAAATCTACAAATCTACCATGTTGCACCTTGAAAAGTGAAGGTTGAAAGACCTAGCCAAATGAATTTGGGAGCGGCTACATATGTAACTCAAAATTGGTTTTAGATTTTTTCAAGGTTTGCTATGTGAAAAGGGTATTGATGTCCATTTCAAGGTGCCAAAAAATAGAATAGTAATATTTGATTTGTGCTTCATTGAGGACAAAGCCAATTTGTTGAATTGTTGATCACAATGTTGCAAGTTATTGAAGAGCGCAAGTTTGGGGATTGGTTTTGTTGTTTTGTTGTTTGTTTGTGTGCGTGGTTACAATGTTTTGTTAAAAATGGAGTTGGAAAAGCCCGGGATCAAAATAAAAGTGAGCTTTTTCGTTAGCTAAACATTTTTTTCTTCTATGACAATTTGCTTATCTAGAGATGGAATTTATGTTTATTGTAGTAATTTCTACAATCATGGTGTGGGGAAAATGCATGTCACATGTGGAACTTGATTTCTTAGTGTTAAAGCTCAAAAAAATTTCCATTGTCTTTAGCTTTAATAGGAAGGAGTTAGGTTCTAAAACTATATTTAAAGGGCAAAATCAGAGAAATGATGAAGGCTTTTAAAGGTTTTGAAAGCGGTCAAGTGACTGAGCAAATTGTGTGGTGTCATTATTGCTGTGAGAAATGTGGAAATGAGTCTTGTTATGTTGTTCTAGGGAAGAGTACCTTCAGTTTTGGGAACTCCAAAGTTGGGAATTAATCTATGGGATCTAGAACATTATGGGCATTTCTATTGATGATCAAAGTAATTTTTGATATTGTCAAATCCATGGGTTGACATTTACTGAAACCTATGTTTAGGAAGAATTATGGGAGTGGAGGTCATAAGGATTGGGGAACTTAGGTCTTGAAGCCTACAATGTTGTTGACCTTCTATAGTCAATATTTTTTTCTAGGTGTGAGTGTATAGTGAATATTTAATCTATTGTATGTGGGAATTGAAAGCTCTATGGTTTGGGAAAACTTGCTAGGACTTGTCACAAGTTGACCAATGGGTTCAAAGAGAGAGAAATAAAAGCAATCTGATTCCCAATGACCTGTAAAATAGATTGTGTTGTTTGGAGATATAGTTATTAAACATGTAGTTTGCAACATTGTTATGAATTATAGAATTCTATTGCCAATTGATGCAATTGTTGTATGGAGGCAAGGTAGGAACTATATGACCCCTTCTTTTTTGGTTACAAAAGAACTTGCCAATTTTATTAAAAAAACAATGATTTTATGGCCATTTAGTTGACTTTCTCCAAACAGTTGAAAATTGTGGTAATAGATTAAAAAGTGGATATTTTATTTTGGAGAACCATTGATATGAATCCTAAGAACCACCCTTGTAACCATTGGGGTCTATTCTTGATTCATAATACCTTTTAGAATTTGTGGCAGGGTAATCGAACGATGCCTTATGTGACATAATTGGATGTTAGTGACATGCCCTCTAGGTGAAACCCATGCTTTGGGCTTGCCAAGTTGAGGCCTATGTTGAAACTACCATGGGACAACCCTCAAGATGACACAAGTTGCACAACACCAAGTGTTGAATTGGGTTTGACTTTTAATGAGGTAAATTGTCATAAGGCACATAGGTGCGTTGAAGTGGACAAAGGGTTGCGAGTGAGCATAAAATTGCCCATGAAGTAATTTAAGTCTAAATTTGTGATCAGGTTATGAAATGAAGTTTAGAGCCTAGGGCTCTAAATGAAGAAACATTGTACTAATTGGGAAGTTTATGATGGGTCAAGTCCCTTTTGCTTTGGGGTTGGGGGGGATAATTTTAAATAACAAGTTAGTATGAGATCAAGGTTTTAGGTGAGGACTAACTAGTGCATAGTTTGGCCATGTGTGCATGTTAGGAGGCCATGGGTGCAAGAGCATGTTAAGGTGAAATCGAGGTGTGACATGTGGTATTAGCTTGGGGGGAACACTTAGTGTAAAGTTTGGGATATATGTGTGTCAAACGACCATTTTTAGGGGGGGTAATTGTCCAACCCATTTTTTATCACCTTATTATTATCTAATTTTTTAATAAATGCATATTAAAGCCACCCGATATTAATTATAATCCATTATTTTAGATTATTGCATACCTTATATTATAATTAAATTGATTATGTAAATAAATGTACCCTATTTTAAACTATTTAACTTATAATTTTTACCCAACAACCAATATATTGCACCTTATATTTTTACTCATGTATTTTCTTTTCTTTTTTACTAGTGTCCCCTCCAAGGGTATTAGAACAAGACTTCGAAAAGACTTGGAAGAAAAAGGGGCAAGATGGATTCGAAACCAAAACACGCGTGGTGGTGGACAAGTCCAAATGGAAATACAAGTTCACAAAGGAAAAAGAAAATCAACTAAAGTGTTGTGGCTCAAAGAGCTTGGGGAAAAGCTTGTGTGTGAACCTTTGAACTCCAATGATGAACAAAATATTAAAGAGATTGTGAAGGGAGAATAGTTTCCCCTTAAAGCAAGCCAAAAAAATGTTACAAAAGCAAGAACAAAAGGTTCCTTATTGAAAGGGAAAAAATTTCCCAAATGAAGAACAAAGATAAAGGGAAGCAACAAGTCCAAGAGGAATCGATTGAAATGGATTTAAGGTCATCAAAGGAGAGCGACAACTTGATCTTTCAATTGATTTCACCAAAAAATGATAAGGGTGGAAAGCCAGCCAAGGAATGTAAGTCGTAATTAGAAAAAGCTCCAACTTTGCAAAGCATGGGGGATGAGATGTCCCATGGGAACAAAGGTAACAATGAAATGTCAATTCAAGAGTTGATTCCTATGGGATTTTCGATCAAGGCATTGAACCTTCAACCTATTGGATATGTGGCAAAGTTGGTTAAGTCCCTCCAAACCATGATCCTATAATAAAACATGACACATTAGGCTTTGATGCAAACATTGGCAAAAAGGGAGCAATGTTGATGCCTGTGAATGGGGAATCAACAAAACATTTCAAGGCAAGGTAGGTAGACCCTTTCATCAATAAAAAGGTGAAGGTGAAGATAGTTCATTAATGGTTTTTTCAAGTGGAAACTTACATGGAGATTTAGTCTTTGGTCATGGACTTGGAGTAGTTGTGCACCACTTAAGCCTTTTTGAAGGACCATGCCTTGGATTGGTGGATGACATAAAAATAAGAAGCACCTCACTTGATATCAACCCTAACTTGGGAAGAATTCAAATTATGGTTGAACAAATGATTCACATTGCATCATGAAATCCTAAAAGATGGGATGAAACTCTTAAAGTTACATTGAGGGCAAGGACCCGGGGTTCTTACCCACTACGTGCAAGAGTTTAACACAAACTTAACTTTTGTTCCCATCAAGGAAGAGTTCACTAATTTTCTTGCAAGGTCTTTAACCTTTGGCACATAGGTTGATCTTCCAAAGGGAGATAGATCGGAACCATGTTAAGAAATGATGAAGTTGGGGAAGTGCATGGAAGATGATTTTTTCAACATCACCAAAGGGGCTCCACAAATGCGGCAACCCAAAAAGCAAACTTAAGCAACAAAGGCCAAAACAAACACAAGTGGGAGATGTCCACAAATGACAACAAGGGCAAGTTATTGGCATTAAAAGGGTGAATGTACACTACAAGTGAGCCAATTTTCACCCCAAAAAAAATGTATAACAAGTATGATAGGTTTGCAATAAGTGGGTTTGTTCATAGTTAGGGTTCCAAAAAAGGAAAAAGGATTACAAAACCTTTGTGAGATTACTTTACTTTAAACAAATTTAAGTGAAAAAATTGAATACTCCAATTTAAGATAATTCATGTTATGGTGGTGAGTTTTCACATTCATACATAATTAAGTATGAATATTTTTGTTTATAGTTAGAAAAACACAAAAATTCCTAGAAATTCTCAAAATGAATTGCCATGGACAATCAAACATGTTTTTTGGCAAGACTATTTCCTACCCATGTGACCTACAACTAAAGCTAAACATTTTGAACCCATTGAACATAAATTTTTTTGTCAAATGGTTAATAAAATGAGTCCTTTTCCTCGCAACCCTTTCCTTCAAAATTTCAAAACTTTGAAATTTTTGTATAGTTTGGTTTTTCATCAAGTTCATCTAATGAACATGTATTTTCATAGAAGGGGGCATGCTTTTATTGTACAAAAAGTTTGAAATCAATTGTATGACTTTATGCATTCCTTTTGATTTTTTTTAGAAAAATGTATAATTTAGACATTTGATATGGTTAATTTATAGGACTCAAAATGACATTTACATATATAGTATCCAAATTATTTTTAAATATTTTTATTAATAAAAAATACAACAATAATGTTTTCTAGTAAAATGGGACATCTTATGCCTATTACATACCTACCTCCTGCCTCCCACTTATAATCTTACAACCTACCTACCTACCTACCTACCTACCTACCTATCCACCCACATGTAACCTACCTACTTGTTAATTACCTACCTACCCACCCACCCACCTACCTAAATGTATTACCTACGTATCCACCCACCTATAACCTACCTATATATTAACTACTTACCCACACACTTATTTACATACATGTATTATGTACTTACATACCCACCCACCTACCTATTTACCTACCTACCTTCATACCTCATAGTCTTGTAATGATGTGCCGGAATAAACATGTGAAATAAAAAAATTGACAAAAGTTGAACACTTTTTGATGGTGTGGTCTATTGGTTAAAGATTTGGTAGTTTATGATTGGGGAGGTCAAGGGTTCAATTCTTAACATTATAACCTATGTACATGCTTAAAGGCCTAAGGTAGGTTACCACCTACCTACTTTCCTTTTTACGACCTACCTATCTACTTGCCTGCCACAATTTGCTTTTTTGATACAAGAAAAAAAATTATTAATCAAAATGACTAATAAATGGTCTATCCTCTGTAAGTCAAAAAAACCACCTTAGTCACAACAAACATGTTGAATTGACTTGTCCAAGATGATTAAATGGTCATTTTTATGCCTATTCAAATTGGGTTTTTTTTTTATTGGATATGTTAGTAAAAAGAACCAAGTTTTGTAGTAGTGTGTGTTGAACTACTTACATCACTCACAAAAAAACTTAACAATGATTATAGGTTCATAAAACCAAAGTTGGTTTTTGAAATTGTGTACAAATTCTTAATTGTGTTGTGACTTTTGCAAGTTTTTTTTTGGTTGGTAGGTTCAAGCTCTTGTATATGGTTTCAAGAAATGAAATGTAACACAAAGGCTCATAGGAACTAGGCAATGTGTTGTTGTAGGTCTCTAATATTAATGTGGATTGATTTCAAAACAAGCTTTACTCAGAAAGATTTATTTTCATTGTAAGTGTCTCTGTCCTAGTATAATTTATTAAATTATGTTTTCTTTGCTTTTTGACCCATTTTTGGGTGTACAACTTGAATTCAATGGGTGTTTTAAATTTGCATTATATTTTGTGAACTTATTTGGTCTATGATCTAATATTTCTATACATTAGGTTATTCTTTTGATCATGTCTAAATTACATAATATTTTAGTGGTGATCATACAATATGTTGTGACTAAGGTTGTCAAAAATGATGCGACATGCCCATTTAGTGTCTGTCATCATGTTGGCATTTGTTTAAATGCATTAGTTTCATTCATTAAATTGAAAATTGACCATATTTTATTACAATTGAAAATTATATTGGGGAATTGAAATTTTTTGATCTTTAATTTTCAATCACCAAATTGAGCAATTGATAACTTTTGGTCATCACTTGGAATTTTATTTTTTTAATCATTGCCCAATTAATCTTCAATCACCAAATCAAACGACAAAAAAATTTGGTCACTACTTGGAAATTTTTAATTGTTTGATTGATAATGGCACAATTTCCACCATTGATCCAAGGACTACATTTTTTTATTGTTGCCCAAAAGAAATTTGGTCGGTGCCCAAAAAGTTTGATTGCCAAATTGAGGGACCATTTTTTAGTTGCCAAATTGGGGTGCTTAATTTTTTTGACCAATACTCAAATCACTCAAGGAATTCTTTTGATCATCAACCATAAATTTAAATTGTCCAATTGATGATGGCTTGATTTCCACCGTTGATCCAATAATTGAAAAATTTCAATCATTGCCCCAAAAAAAAAACATTTGGTTGCCATTTGAAAAAAAAATTCCAAATTTTTTGCCTTTGTTGTATGACTATGGTGACTGAACATTATTTTGGTCACCACAAGGTTTAGGTTGACCAAATGATGCAAGTATTGATTGCCCTTAATTTTCCCCTAGGTATTTTGACCTGGGTTGACTTTATTATGATGTGACATTGGGTAGCATTAGTGTCCAAATGGATGCCTTGAGGTTGTGACAACCATGATTGTGATGAATTTTTTTGTTGAATATGATTTTTAATTAAATGGATGAATTTACAACTTGATGTGCTTTTGGAATCTTTGATATTTAGGCAAGGGCTACTAATGCATGTGAAGGTAGCTAACCTCACCGATGCCTTTTGTTTTGCTTGGATTCATATGTTTTCCTCATGCTAGGATGTATCTCGTGCTTTGGATTAGGTGGATTGCCATTATGCAATATTGTTTATTACAACATGAAGGGAATTAAATCCTCTTCATCATTTTCATCTAGTTCATCTAAAGATACAAAGCCCTATGAGACTAAGGAGTATGCAGAATCAAAATCAAAGACCCTATGAAATGAATCAAGACCAAATTTTCGCACACCCATTGGAAGTTCGAGGTTAAAGTTGTTGGGAAAAAGGTAGAAAATTAGAGGTTCAAAGCAAGTACAAAGACATATTTTGTAAACTCTAAAATTAGTACATGTTTTCATTTCATTGATTGAATGAGAATTGAAGTGATTGTTGGGGCTGATTTAGGGCTGGGTTTTTGTCATATGTAGGACAAGAAGAAAAGAAAACATAAATGAATTAAAGGGCATGGCAAGGAAGGGGAGGTATTTTAGGTGCCAGTAAGGTACATCTTGTCCTTCATTGATCTTGGGCACTTTATTCAATTTGGTAAGGCCAAAAAACAAGAGACATGTGCCCTGTGGTGAAGGGCCACACCAACAGAAAGGGAGTACTTATGAAGATAAAAAAACATGATGGAAAGCTCAAAAAAAACAAGAGCATGAGGAGGAGGCCTAAAAAACTTTTGGAAGAAAAGGAATTGTCATAAAAATTGACAAGCATGGGGTTTTTGATGGGATAACAAAAGGTGTCCCTATACACTAAGTGATTTAACTAGATTTTGAGTGAATTCACGTTGTAGTGAACGGGGACCAATGAAGAAGCAATGAATTCACTGGGCTAGTAAACAGGGGCTAGTGAACTGCACCCACATTTTGTAATAGTGATGGCAAAGCCACATTTGATCAGATGATTCGAACCTTTAACAATAGATTTCAAGATTATTCAATTATAGATATCAATGAACAAAACTCGGGAAACATTGAATATATTAGAGAGGGCTTGAACAAAGAATTTGAGTGGGATGGGCCTCTTTTGTCTTTCCATGCATTAAAAGGTCATTGGCTTCCTTTATGAAATGAAAGCACCCAAACTAAAAAGCACTGGGTTTGTGATTGTTTATTTATGCTTCCCACGTATATTAACACTTGAGAATGGGAAATTGAAACTTATTGGGCAAATGAAAAATCTGTTGAGAAACCTTGTATGAGTGTCTTGCTATGTACATGTTATTGTAATCTTTTGCTAGTTGTTAGGGAGCTTATGTACATTATTAAGAGCCTTAATTTTGATTTCACAAATTGGCCGGTGTGCTTTGTGTGAAACAAATGACCTAAACTTGAGTTCGAATCAATGTCCACCACATCATTAGGCATGGGAAATGTGGAAAAGCTAGAACATTTGTTAAATTGGTAGATATGTTTTTCTTTTTGGAAAAATATTTGGTAGTTTTTTTTAATAAACATGGGTTGAAAAGGAAAAAGTTGGAAATTATGTAAGAGGAAAAAATGCAATAACCATCATTGGTTGAGATGACAAAGAATTAAACATTAAAAACCTCCCTTTTGTGTTAATATCATATCTTTATATAAAAGGCCATGGTGGCCTAACAATTTTGGTGATGTTGTTTCTTTGAAGTTTTGTCTAATGTATTTCTCTTTGTTGTTTTCCATAGGTTTTGCAAAGAAGCAAGTTGGGTAACTCAAACTAATGTCAAACCTATTGTTATTGTTTAGTAAAAAGGTTGATTTGGCAATATTTGATAGAGGATTTGGTGTTTTTATGGGTGAACCTAGCTCCTTTGGTAACAAACCTATTACATCTTAATGTGAAATTATTAAAGGGGTAGGATGAATACATGGTTTGGATGAACAAGTCATTTGGATAGGGATTGATCATGGAACATTGTTAGTTTGAATTTTGAATTCTTGTTGTTTTTGGAACCATGATGATGTGACTTGGGACTGCCTAAAAAGGGGAGTTATGGGAAGAAGGAAGGGGGATGATTAGACACAATTTTGGGAAGAGTAAAAGGAGTTGTAAGTACTTTGTAGTAGAAAACCAAATATTATGTTTTGGATATACCATAGACTTTATTCGCTATTTTCATTTTTTTCAACAAAACATGGAATTATGTTATAATTTTGATGCAGTTTTTAGTAAATAAAAAAAAAAGTACAAACTTCTATAAAGATTTCTATATTTAGATTATTTTGTGAATTTATCATAGTATTAGAATATGACTAAATGAATTGTAACTTTGTATCTAGATTTTTGGCATTATATTTTGAAGTGCATATTTTGGTTATATGAAATAATCATGAATCTAATGTTTTAATGAATTGCATAATCAAATGTGTTTAGAATTGGACAAAAATTGTGAATGTATACATATTGTAATGCAAATATGTTGTTATAGTAGTGTGAAATAATTTTGCAGGGATTAAATTTCATTTCTACCATTTGGCGACCATCTTGTGGGGATTTTTTTTGTTTTTATTATAGTAATGAGCAAGTTTTTCTACAATTTATGTTGTTGTATTGTAGATGAGAGTGTTTAAATGAGTAGTTTTGTTTTTCAATTCAAAATTTAGAGGGGTATGTTAGAAAGTATTAGAGGTCTAAATAGTTGATGCGGTAAGGATTGCAAAACGAATTATAGATTCCAAAGACGAAGGATTGTGAAACAAGATGAATCGAATGGTAACCAAAAGTTTATAGTGACAATTGGACTTGGAGGTAGATTTGTCAAGTCACTAAAAGACGAACAAAAGACAATTTTGAAAATGGAAAGGAATATGCAAGGCTTACAAAAACCTCATATCGTAATTTGTTATTATAGTAGTGTGAAATAATTTTGTAGGGATTAAATTTCACTTCTACCAAAAACATTTGTTGCCCTAATCCTATTCTAGATTTGTAGATGGCCTTGTTGGTCCTTTTGGTGTTTAGATGATTTAACAAGTGTTGGTGGTCGTACATTGGATTTTTTTGGGTGGATTAGTGGGTTCAAGATGAACTTTATCAACCTTCTCTTTTTATGTTTGATGTGTGTGTCTATGGTTTTTTTACCCTTTTGTAAACTCCACAATTTGCATAACTTAATGGTAAGTTTTCAAACCCCTGACTTTCATACTTGCTAAAAACTCATAACAATGATTAACTATTACATCAATTTTGAAAATCTAGGAGAAATGTTGGTTTTTAGGTGGGTGTAGGTTATGTAAACAATTGAATGACTATGATGGAAAACAATGTTAGTGGATTCATGAAATGGACGGATGGGCACTTGGGGACCATAGAGTTATGCTTTCATGAGCTTGGAAGCTACATGAAAATATTATTTCCAACATCAACTACCATGGAAATTGATGGTAAACATGAAAATGTTGGATTGTGTAACATGGGGGATATGGGGATAGTGCCAAGCATGGAAAGGTTCACACAAGTATCACAAAATTTGGACGGGGTTCCTATGGAGGTGTTGATAGAAGGTGGCAATAAGGATGTGGGGCACGGAAATAAAACATGGCAAGATAAGGAGGCATGTAATGAGGCAAGGTAGGAATCACGAGCATGTAATGATGCCAAGCATGACAAGCAAGTATGCCTTGAGGCAAGGCAAGACAAGCATGTATGGCTTGAAATAGGGTAAGACACCTAAGATGTAATGAAGCAAGGGCAAGACAACCAATCATGTAATGAAGCAAGGGTAGACAAGGAGGTATGTAATGAAGTAGGGCATGACAATGATGTGTGTAATAAAGGTATGGTAAAACATGGGCATAAAGTTGTAAAAGATAAAATAGAAGAGGGTCAAGTTCAAAGAAGGACAAGTTCACCCCGTGGATGGTGCAAGTTTACTTGATGAAGGATATTTAGTTTAAGGAGTAGTGACCTCACCTAACTAGGTGGGAACATCCCAAATTGCCAAACAAGAAGTTAGGCCAGAAAAGAACATTCCAAGCATGAAGAAGACCACAACATCCAAGGTTGTGAAATTTGTCCTAGTTCATAATGCACAAGGAAATACAATGATTGTGTCAACCCAACAAAAAATGGTACAAATTGTTTCCCTTCTTGTAATGGTGCAAGCATCATGCATTAAGTAACGTAAAGTATGTTACTAAGATCTAATTTGTTGCATTAAAGCTCAAGTTGTAGTTGCAAGCTAGTGCCCCAAATCAAACTATTAATTGCAAGACAAAAATTTAAGAAAAAAAATTTATTGTAACATAATGCCATTGTCAATTACTTTAAATATAACATAATATCATTTTACAATTACAAGAAATGGTTTTACAAATCATTTTAGTTGCAAACAAAATACTCAACCGACTACATCAGTTGGAAAACAATATGATGTCCAAATTTTGAAAGTTTAAACACATTACCAAATATATTTCCATAGTTGCATGTTGAGATGGCCTAGTTGCAAACTCTTATTACCCTAATTCATAGTAGTTGATCAACTAGTTTTCATGAAAAACATATTAATCACATATGAACTTACATTCACCCCATTCACATTCAATGTTTGAATTGGTTAATTGTTGCAAATCAAATAAGATGTTCAACAATTTTATTAATAAAATTTAATGGAAAAATAAATTATAAGATTAATTTAGTTACAAATTATTATGTAGGCCACATGAAGGTAGTTGTTCAATTGTAACAAACTCCTTATCACTTAATTGTAAATGTAAATTCTTTCAATTACATTATTTGCAAAATAGTTCCATATTATTTCAATTATTTTCATCCATGCTAAATGATGAAAATTGGCAAACTTGCCATAAGCCATGATGTTTGTTTTCTCACCTTACATGTGGTGATGAAACATTCATTATGATGCTCTAGTTACAAAGTAATTGCATTAGATTGCATATATTCTTGTCATTGTATATGATGTTAATATATGATGAGTTGCACAATGAGAACTACTCCAATTTGTTTGATGCAACTAGTGCCAAATTTTTACGTCAAATTGTAAGTAATCATTGTAACGAGAAAATGTAGTTGCAAGCTTAGTTGCAAAACTCTCCTTTTTCTCGTAGTGGTGTAATGTTTGAAGATTTTTGTAATATGAACTACATGACTAACTTGTCAAACCTTGTGCTACATAGATTTCAAGTCCTTTTGCAAGTTGAATAGTGAGTTTTGGATACTAGCGCTTAAACCAATAGCATTAGTTATTTTTAGCTAGTTCATTTTTGAAGGAGGGAGATCTAGTTTGGGTAAGTTCTACTATCTTTATCTTCATATGTTGCAAGGTAATGGAAAGTCACAATTTTACATACCCAAGATGTAAGTAACAAATGCATTATCCTTTTCGTTCATTAGCACACCTGCTAGGCCTACTTTTTTTGACCTTGTCCTACCATTCAAGTGATTTGAAAACGAGGTTAATGGTATGTACCAAAACTTGCTTACTTTCATCAAAGAAGTTTCACGTATTTTCACTACATTCATTGCTTCTTCCAAGGCCTCACTTGTCCATCTTCCTTGTTGGGTTAGGGTAGGAACCTTGTTTCTTTTTGTTGATTTGTCTACTTTTAGTGTACTTTTGGGTGGAATGTTTTCCTTATTCATTGTTGGAATGTAAAGATGCTACTATGCATTGAATATTGAAGTCATGTTTGTTCACTCAAAAGATTGTTTATACCACAAAACCTTAAATCTTGTAATTCTACATTAAATCACCCCCATTACCAAACAAATCTTTTGGTTGATTGAAGTAGGCTAACAATTTAGTGTGTGGTTTCACATCCTATACCAAACACTTGGATTCTATCCTTGGATATAATTATGGTAAAATTGTGGTACTTTATGTACTTTTGACCAAACACTTGGCTTGTAAGCTTTGGGCAATAGTTTTTTGAAGTGCAAGGAGCCACTCCCATCATCAAACATACGTTCATTTAAAGTGTGATGCAAATAGCACCCAAGTGTTCTAAATTTATCCCATGGTTGAACACAAAACAATATGCTCAGGTGCGAGTTATATAAGAAAACCAATCACAAAATTTTCACACCACATGTCCAGTCATAGAGTGCACAATGCACACCAGCAGTGTAGTCAAGGTGCATTGAGCGGCCATGTCAGAGCTTTTACCCTGATCAGTCATTGGCCTATGTTCAACGATAGGCATACCTACTCTCGTATTTCTCTTGTTGTGCAACATATTGATACCACAGCAAGATCTTGTGCATGACCAGGAAACATCCCGGTCGGACAGGTACACAGTTCTTATAAAGATTAGACTTATTGAACCTGGAATCGTTGGTGATAAAAAACTGGCTCAGCCCTAAATTCGCTAAACCCAGAATTGGAGGGTCTTCCATCTTTTGAAAAAAAACTTTAAAAACCCAAATGATTCTTGTAAAAACCAAGAACTGGCCAACACTTGGTCCAAACCGGCCATGTGCACAAATGTAAGGAAATGATTTCTTGGCAGAAGTTGGCAATTCACATACCTGAGTGATTCACGTGTATGTTGGTGTCTAGTGGGCCTTTGGGAAGCTTATCAGTTTTCATTTCACGTTCTGTGAGCATTTTGGCACTTATTAAATTATTATTTTTGGGTCACAATACAAAAAAACCTTGTCTAGCTCTCAATTTTGTGCAGGGTTTATATATGTGGTGTGTGTATATACATAATATTAAAAATTTGGAAACCTTTTCTTGGAAAAAGAAAAATAAGTCCAATTTACACTAATTCCTAATTCTTTTCTTGACAAAACAACAAAAAAATTCACACCTCAAAAAACCCTGCCTTCTTCATGCCTATAAAGTCAAGATTCCATCCTTCCATCATCATCCCTTGGGGCTAGGGCCCAGTAGGAGGTAAAACGGGTTAATAATTTGGCAAAGTTTGACAGGCAATTATCCAAAGGTGCTCATGGTGTGCACCTGGCCTGTGCCGACCTTTGGCTTATGATTATTGGTAACTGGCTACTGTAAAAGAGTTTTTTTAATTATTTTACATTTTTTTTAATTATTAAATACTATTTATTTATTTATCCTACATGAGACCTTCTGGCCACTAAAATCCTACCAACTATCCACAGCAACTCAACACCTGGCTATCATGAAACATCATGAAAAGGGGGAGAAAACATGACTAGAGAATTAAACCCAGGAGCGTAGGATATGCCTAACTGCAGTCACTAACTTAATCCCTGGGAGAAAGTAAGTAGGTGAGATCAGAGAGAGAGAGAGGAAAATTTTCATTTTTGTACTTGTGCAGTCACTTAGTCAGAATCTGCTGAGAGATAAAAACACTCATTCTTCTTTGATCAGATTTGTTGTTGCATTCTGTGCACAGGGAGTCACTTACATTTCTAATAAAATTGTTGTTGTTTCCTATTTGAGACCTTAAATGGGAAAAAAAAAGCTTCCTCAAATTTTGGTAGGCTGATGATGAGTGATTTTTTTGGAAAAGAAAGTTGGGAAAATTATGGGAAAATGTGCTTAATAGTGTGAATTTTACAAAATTTGCTAAGTTCTTGGAAACAAATTGTTGAATTTTTGACATTACAAAAATTGTAAAAAGTAAACCCTGCTGATGATCTGACCTCACAAATCTATTGTGAAAAGTTCATGACACCCATTAGAGCTCTTCTGATTACTTATGTTCATTGCTGTAAGAAAGGAATCAGGAAATAACACTTACACTCACTCTCAGATGATGGGATTAACTAACAACCAGCCTGGGTAGTACTTACAACAATGTCTGAAACCTGCATGCTGTGCACCCACACGCATCTAAATAATTGGGGGCAAGCGGGAGGGGGAGTGGGTGACAGTTTTTCAGAGCATAATCCCCACTGGTGCCCACATGGAAACTCTGAAAACCATTAAATTCAACACTTTTTGCACCACCAAACATGCTCCCATCAGGACATCAGAAAAGCTCAGAAAAGCCCTGCATACATCAACCACAACAGGAGCCATCATAAAGCACTCCACACCACCACAACAAAACAAACACCCCTTGTTGGGTGAACCAGCATCTACTCAGGTATGTACCATGGTAAAAAAACCCAAATGTTTTTAAGTTGCGTCCAACCATTGCAAGTAAGACAAACTCAGGGTCTCTGAGTCCATGTAAAAAAACAAAAAACCATAGCAATTTTTTTAATGCATCCGGAGGCATGCTTATAGAGCCTAATAGGTGCTCTGAATGCTGCAGGCTTTTCGCTTTTTGTGAAGCCCACCATTGTTTTTTAATTTTTTTCCAGTGATAACCCGGTGGGTATCATGGGATTTTTTTTGGAAAAAAAATTTGTCACAAGTTTTTACTAGTGTTGGTCTCGTATCAAATTATTTTGATACCAGCTGGTACTGGTAGTAAGCTACTCCCAGACTTACGGCATACCCAACTGATCTCATATTTGATACCAGTGTTCATACCAGTATTGATACCAGTCTCTGACCACATATACCAGACTAACACTAGTTTTTACAATGCATACACCCCAAGGGTGATTCTTTACAGGGATTCAAGCCCATGTCTGGCCCTGATGCATGGGCCTCTTCTTCCCTCAAGCTTTACTCTACACAAATTTAACATTTCCTGGGTGAAATACAGCCACTGCATGTCCCCACTCAAAAATGTGAACTTACCAGTGTCGGTGGTGGTTCACCCTGGCCTTGCAATTGCACCCAACCAAGGCTCACAAGTTGGCTGAGACGGAACAAGAAACAAGAAACAAGAAACCCAACTCACCATATAAAAGCCCTAGTAAGTACCAAGAGGGACTTTCTCCCCAAATGAAGGGGGTCCTTCATTTGTTTGGTGTTGTGTTCACTGTTAATCACACTTTGGAACAAAACCCAACAACGAATTTTCGCATACTTTGTGTGTGGAACAAAAATGGTCAGAATAGGGTCCCCCTGAAATTATCTTCTGAATGTACTTACTACTTACACTTCCTCTTCAGGCGTGCGGCAAGCCACCAAAGGAATCGCCAGCAAGGCAGACTAGAGACACAAAGACCCAGCAGGCATCCAGGATCTAGGACACCCAACGATAATTTACCTCTTCAGAAAACATTATCATAGGAACTGCATTGCCAGACAGCACTAAATTAAAATGCTTTGGCAACCCAGGGAACAAGCATGATCGACTGACTGGGTCAGTGATCTATTGATTGATTGATTGGTTAATTGATTCAGGGAGGACGTCCTTCTATATTTTTGGTTACATATTTGAACCATGTATAGATTTCTGGCGATTTTTCTTAAATTCTGGTTAAATTCTGGCTATTGAAAATCTCCAAAAACACTTGATTTTAGCACTTATATTTCTAATATAGCCTTTTTGGCTACATTTAGCCAGGAGATAAAGGCTGCAAGGTTTGCATAGAGTAGTGTTGGGCGGGTATTTTGATGGAACCTTGGTTTCATAGACAAACTTATATTGGTCTTGGTGTCAAGAAATTGACTAGACTGGTGTAAGATCGTGGGACCATCAACATAATTATTATTAAGGAAAGGGTTGTTGGGTAGAAAAGTAAAAAAAAGAAAAAAAAGAAAAAAAAAGAAAGATTTGAAGATAGGGATTGTCTTTTGTCTACCTACCACCATAATGTAGTTATTGTTTTCAGCAACTATCATTCTTTGTAAACTTGAAAAAAACTCATAGTTGCCTACATACCTATTGTAGCTACTGGTAGCCTTTTGTAGCCTAAGAAATCAATAACTATTTTTAGTTGTCACCTTTTTGAGGTAGCTATCGCCTTGCAACATACCTACCTTCCTAATCTTGGAGATAGTATATAAAATATTTTTTAATTTCAAATGAAAAGAAGAACAAAAGTAAAGAGAACATCAACTATAAAAAGACTACTTTCTACCATAATCCATTGTTTGTATTTTTTCTTCATACAAGTATGACCTTCTTCCACTTTGCACACACTAATATTTCTACAATCACACACACATTGATAGAATGAGAAAGAGAATCCTAATGAAAGAATAAAATGAGCCCAAAATATAATAAGGAAGCAAAAGTGGTTCCCTGTCCCACATGAGTTTGTTTAACCTCCTAGATATTTTCACCTTGTCTTAATCTCCTTCACAAATTTGAGTTAAAGGAAACCATTTATCCATTATGCACTTTCTACTTGGACTAATTAACTTAGATAATTTCACTTCATATTAAATAGAAGATAATAAGTGTTCATATTTACCACTAATAACTAAGTAATTGCTAGGATACCCTTTTAAGTCAACTAGACTAAGAGATTATTTCCATTCCCCATAATTATTTTATGATTATTTTTCCATGTGAAAGTAATTCATTACATTTAGGGTATTACCATCATGGAATACTTTTACTCTATAATTTTCTTACAATTATTTTGCCATTTGATGGTACTACAAGCTAGTGATGGTAACTATCAACTTTTAACAATTGATTAACCTTTTTGGAATCCCAATCTAACATAGAGAATTAATTATATTGATATGGGTATCAAAAAATCGACAAGACTTATATAGCTTCTTTGGAAGCCTAGTCTAATATATTGATCTTCACATCAAGAAACCGACTAGGTTCGTATAATACTTATGGAACCCTAATTCCATACAAAGAAACATGTATTATTTTTGGTATCATGAAGCTAACCAAATTGGTATAACCTAGATGGAATCCTATTATGATACATAGACTTAGATTAGTTATGGTATCACAAAATTGATTAGATTAATATTATAACCAAAAAGAGGGGCATAACACCTATCTCAAATTTCATCATGAATACATCTAGAACTAATAGAAAGTTATAGAAGAAATTGATTTAACTATTACAATACTATTTCGATTTCCTTCATGAATTTGTGCCTTAAATTAACTTACTTAACTTAGTTATAGACCTTAACTTAATGGCATAAGATGGATCAGATCCCTTTGAATCTCCTCTAAATGGATTATTACAATCTTTCAATGTGGCATAGAAAATAAATGATACATAGAAGTTAGGAGCTTTGAACAGAGGTTTTGGACACTTAGTACCACAAAAATATTAATCTTTATTTGATCCTTTAGAGGTGCTCATGAATTCCATTTATGTGACTCATGACTTATCTAAGTTCATTTACCCAATCATTGAATCTCATGTGCAACAAAGATCAAGGAAGTTGATGCTTAAGTAGATAAAACTTCACACCAAGGCATTCTTCCCTTCAATGTGGCCACAACCATCATTACAATCCAAAAGCTAAAACACATCAAGCTTATTATAAAAAACAAATATATAGATTGGGTTTTCAACTTCCCAATGACTAATTTCTTATTCTTGTTGTCCATTGGTTTCACTCTATCACCAATGCCAACTACAACCACACACAAGCAAAACCAACAACTAGTTAGGCCAATCCCAAAAACATATTTCCTTCATAAATAAACACCATCACTACCATAGCCTTCACAAATCGTATCGCATTTCAATGAATGATAAAAAACGAAATAAGGGATAGTTTCCAACCACTGTGAGAAATCATGTTTGTCGAAACCACATTACCTTAAAATTAAAACTCAAAAAACAACTCATATATAACTATTGTGCAACTATCCCTTGGGTATTGCAATTATTGTGCGACTATCCCTTTCAAAATACAATGTATTAATAAATAAATTACCATGTCAGAAAATCAATTAGTTGTATTATAGTTGTAAGTGAGTTGAAAATGAGTTTTTTATATGATAATTTATACACATCATACATACATATGTAGTAAACCATGTTTGACTTTTTAAAAAGTTGCATATGGCAATTATTTTGGAACTGTTGTAAATGTAAATGTGCCATTAAAATAATAACTATGTTGCAACTAATGTACAATGTACATACATGCGATCATGCCACATGTACACATTTCCACCACCCATTATGAAATGCATTTACAACTAATTTTTTACTATGATTCCCATTGACACAATTAGTATAGCCACTAGTGCACAACTACTAAAGTAATATTGTTCAATTATGTTATAACTATAATACAACTACTTATAACTTAATAAAAATACATATTCATATGTAATGTTTTATAAAAAAAACATTGTTTCAATAATTTGATTGTTAATATGAAAAATAAGTGTAATTCATATAATTAATTTATCATTAACTAAAAAATTAATTAATTATTAAATATTTATCAAATAAATATTTATCCAAGTTGTGAATATTTCATATCAAATTAGATTTATTATTTAAGATAATTTATTAATTCATCAATAATAACCATATCATTATTTATCTAAATTTATTAATTAATTATTTGGATACATATAATCTATTTATATGTGAAACTTATATATATATTATATTGAAAATTCAATTTGATGTACATATGGATATGCCTATTTATACTTTCATGTTTTTTTACCCAAATTCATATTTAATATCTAATATTTAGTAATGAGTTAATTTTCAATAATTTATTGCATATTAATTATTAAGTAATATAATATGTTTAATTATGATGAACTAATTAATTAAACTGATAATTAATTATCATGAATTATAAATACATTTTATTCATATAATTAGTTCATTAATTAATTAAAATAAATCATTTTTTCAAATTTTCAAATTATAAATGACTAACTATATGAATTTAGATAATTAATAATCTGATAATAAATTATCTGACCAAAATAATTAATTCAAATCATTATTTCAAATTTTAAAAATTAAATAATTAATTCACATACTTAATTATCATATAATCACTAATTTAATTATATGACTTACATAACTTGAAAAACAAGCACAAAGCAGGTGGAAAATCTTTCTAAGAACACATATTTAATTAATTTATGATTAAATTGTTAACTTAGGACTTTACCCAACCTAGCGGATGGCATGAATTCTGCATGGTGGCCACCAGATTTAATGTAACCTTGCATTCAAGTAAAAACAATATTGCATCCATGTATACATTTTGTCTCAAAAAAATTCATACCAATTTTTTTTTTGCAACATTTTCAATCATTATTTTTAATACATTAATAATGGACATGAAACAAATTCAACAACACCAACATTGTCAATGGATCCATCCATCCATCTTGTTCATATTGTAACAAATATAATTATGCTAGTTTCAAAATGAATATATTAATATGATGAAAAAAGTATTTTTCTTGGTGCCCACCAAATGAAAATTATAGGTTATTCATTATCAAGGTTGGAAATCAAATTGTGCTCCTATTCAAAAAAAATAAAAATTTATTTACTAAATTAATATAACTAGGCACAACATGTGCCAATTCTTCAATTGCAATAATGTCTTTGGATCCAAAGTTGTTGCTCATACCATAATAAAATCTTTAATTATATTTTTCAGTTCTATCCCATGAAAGAAAAAAATAGATGCTTGGTGGCCACCATGGATTAGGGTTAAGGTCGAAAAAAATATTTATCAATAACTAGTATCTAAGAATATACACACACAAAGTTTTGCAATAAAAAAATTCCTTAATGCCACGTTAATGCCACACATAATTTTCAATGGTCAAAACATTGCTTAAAAATGTGCCACATCAAACACAAAAAAACCTTAAAATTTAAAAATTCATAATAAATTACTTGAATTGATGCCATGAAAGGGAAAAAATAGACACCTATGGTCACTAGGGATTGGGGTTCAAGTGCAACAACAAAGATCACTGATCATGATTATTAAGAATGTTCTACACAAAATTATCTACAATGAACAAATTGATTAAACAATAAACCTCATCAAATACAAAACGCAACATTAGTTCTTTAACCAGTGACAAAGAAAAACTTTAAAAGACCACCAAGACAATTTGAACTATATATAATATTCCACTGTTAAATGATACATAAAATAAAAATTTTAAAAATGTATTGATAATGAAGCCAATAATTACAAAGAAAAATTCAATACTTTGAGTTTCCAAAAAGGAAATTGTGCCTATCCATGAATCCATGTTTATTTACTGACCTTATTTATGAATCCAAATATGGTGCTCATAGTGAAACATTTCTTAGTCGATTAAAATTTTATATACCATTTGTCCTTGTGGCCACCAAGTGCAACAAAGTAGATTATTGGTTTGAAAAATGCACACATTTAAAAACACCAATGATAACAATGAATAAAAATTGATAAATTATTACTAATTATGGATACTAAAAAAGAATTGTGAATAATTTGATGTACACCTAAATTCATTAAATAACACAAAAAATAATAATAATAAAAGTTAACATAAGAGAAAAGTGCAATCATGATTTAAATGTAAGAAAATAAACGAAGAAAGAACAAATATTTTATCAAGGTCACTAACATATTTTACAAATTATTGGATGCATTAATAGCCTTAAGATTCACTATCGTTCGAAAAGAATAACTATCAGGATAGTAATTTGATTTTTTTTTGTCATATTTTTTCATGAAAGAAAAGAGAAAAGAACAATTAAAATGTATAACCATTTTTTTGGGTTTGCCAAATTACATTTCCACTCGTTGTTCCAGCAATCTTCATACAAATGTCGTTCATCCGAATTTGACCCTTTCTTCATTGGTGTCCACCACTACACCCTCACCATTTTGAAATTTTCATTTTGATCATCCTTGACATCACTTTGTGTTTTTCCCAACCAAATAGGGACAAGGAGGGGATCATAAGGCTTCACAAAAACAAAATCTCCATTATTAAAATCTCTAAATGGGGTGTATGCAAAAGCCGATTTTAAATTCTTGGGCCCACAATAAGGATGATTGACTGGGTCTTCTGAATCAATAACCAACCTTGTGGACGGTAAATCAGTTTTCGCATAATTCAACTTCTAATTACTAGAAGGCCAAAAGCCCTCTAAAAGAGTGGACCTTTGAGTAGGCAAAAGTTTCGACAAATGCAACAAAACATCCTCCCAATAATCCACATACGGATTCATCTTCATCCCATAAGTTGTGCTTTGTTCAATGAATTGTTTCCAAAATTCCACATATTTAAACAGTCCAACATTGATAAACTTTTCCCTTTCCACCAACCTCATTGCATCATGGCCCCAAATTGGGCGATATGGAACAAGGTTAGGAACCTTGGTAAGCAACTTTGGAGATCCATCCACATTAACTTTCCATAATTGGATTGGAGGCCCTTCTATGGGACTCCAAATGATATCGATTAGTGAGACTTTGTACTACATCATAGGCCAGCTACATGAATCCACAAAAAATCTAAAAATATGCATACTGGTATGCCCTACCAAGGTTTTCAAACCATCCTTTAAACAACTAAGGACCCATGTTTTAAAATCTGGAATTTCTTCAATCAATTGCGGAATGAAAGGTTTTTCTTGTGAGACAATGAAACCTTTCATCAAATCTACCAAAATATAATTATTCTCCTTTCTCAACTTTTTGGACAAATATTTAAAGCATCCATCAATATCTTCATGTGTATGACCAACCACACGGACTCCTAATTTAATTTCCTAAAACACCTCCCTTGCCATTAACAATGACAAAAATGCTAACAAATACCTATTTTTATTGTCCTTCACATAGTTATCCATTTGAAGCAATAAATTTTTGGGCAATGTTTCATTTGGTGTTTTTAATTCAATTGTACCACAAGATTTCCCTTGCAAAAGACATGTGAAAAGCGTGTTTTTGAAAATGGTGCTCAAACAACATTTTGGACCTACAAGCTGGAGTTTTTTCCAAAATTCAAAAAAGTCCCAACAAGGACCCAATTGTAAAATTGGGATCATTAGGCCACAACTTATTGGAATATTGCGCAAATCTCTCAATGCCATGACCATGAACTATCATACCTGTCAACATACTGGGTAATTGTTCAAGCCCACAAATCATTTTGTTTGCCACTTGTAACCTTGGGAATGTAGTTTTCACATGATCCATTTTGTCATGGATAACACAGAAGAACTCATCTTTGGAATGCACATACTTGGACCTCCAAGTATGGTACAAACTTCTACACAACTCTTGATGCAAGAGGTGTTTTCTCAACTTTAGTTCATATTCTTTTGCATCACTACTATTTTTTCCCAATTTTGATATTAAATCTTTTAGTGATTCGCACACAATACATTTTGTAAACACAAAGCCTCTATTTCTTACATCAACATTGAGATGGTGTCTCTTCCTCAACCTATTCATCGTAAATTGCAAAATACCTCCAATGTTTAACTCCTTGCTAATCTGTGAAAATGTAATCCAAAAACAATGATCAAATTAAACAACACATCACAATTTTAAACATTGAGAAGTAAATTGAAAGAAATACATAACATTCGCATGGTCCTCTTAATTGTAACACTATCATTTACTTCATCACTTCATTTTTGAAGGCTCCTCCATGTATTAAATAACAGTCATTGAACATCATGTTTACCATTTTCGATTCCTTTCAATTGATGCGGCATTGTGTCAACATTCAAGTCAATTAGGGATTGAACATTTGACTCCACTTGCTTGGTTGGAGTTTGGAGTTTGGAATTTATGTGAGCCTTTGTTATCATGAGGTAAAAATCTACATCCTCACTTAAAATTTGTTTTGTATAACATGTATGTTGATTTTGACAAACCAATGATCTTATACCATGTTTCACAGATGTCTATTTCTTGAATTGTGGTGAACTTTCATTGATGCATGTCTCCTCTCACATGCAACCTTCTTGGAATATCCATGCCATACATTTTGCACTCTTCAAAAGACAGACCCCAAAACTTTTTTTTCAACGTCATCTTTTCACAAGGAAAATGTTGACAACAATTTCTTGCGCAACATAACACGGAACTCACATTCTGAACATATTCCTAGGACAACAACCTTTCAATCCTTGACGTTGAGTGATCATAATGTCCAACATTTCATTTCCTTTTATGAAAAATATATTGCTTCTTCCTTACACCAATTTCTCCCTCCTCATCAATAGTTGGTATTTTGCTTTTATCATAAGATACGAAAAGTTACCTCAAGGAATACCCATCCACAATGGTTTGTGCCAACAACCATTTCCAAATTGTCATAATCGCTAAAACATTATTTAAGCAATATAAAATACTCGTTCTAACATGATCTTCACCAAGTTGATTATCAAGAACTACCTCCTTTAGGTCACAAGCTATTACACAACCATTTACAATGAACAACCCAACATCATCCACAAGGTCACATTCTGCACCTTGCCAAGCAAACCTTCCTTTTGATGGGATGTGAGAGTTCCTTATTTTGTTTTCATTATCACTTCATTCCTCCTTTGCTTTGGCATTTCCTTCCTCATTCGTGCCTTCACTCATAAATTTTTTTTAAAAAAAATTCAAAGTGCCATCATTGGTGGCATCATCAAAGCTATTACATTTGTATCCATTGGACTCATCTTCAGGAATCCCATCCATCATATTGTTTATTTCCTCATTAACATCAGATCCCTCAAAACATAAGGATGAGGAGAGAGCTTGATCTCTACAAGACACTATTTCTTTCCACAAATTTCTAAAACCCTCCGATTGAATGCCTTCCTCTGGTAGAATACAAGTGCTTCTTCCAATAATGAAACATCCCTTATAGGCCAAAAACAATCATTCCCCACTGATGATCCACAATATCATGTAGTTGGAGTGGGGCATAAGAGTCTTCGCTACTCAAATGCCTCAATCATGAATATGATGGTTACAACTATACAATTTTCCATTCCACTAGCACCATAGCTCAAGACCAACAATGGATCCTTGCATTGTCCTGCTCTAATTTGAACCCTACCATCCTCGCTAGAATCCTAGATAAAAATTGTGTCACCAACATGCATATTTGCAATCATGTTTTCACGGTTCTCAAAGATCATTTACTTGTTAGACACCTAACATTCACAAAGTTAATGGGTGAACATTACTACTATTATGCCTTGGAACACAAGATTGAATAGAAAATGATGAACCACCCATTCCACTACGAATGGATTTTTTTCTACCTAATTCAATTGAATGTTGACCAAATACTATTTTTTTTTAGAATATCAAATTAAATAACATTGCATTTCACCCAACCAATTATGAAAAAAATTCAAGAATACTAAATTAAGTAAAACTGAATTTCACATAATACTTTGGCGTAGAAAACATTTTCTAGATCACTTCAAAAGGCCATCTAGAAAACATTGGCGTTTTTGGATAACAATTTTCATAGAGTTGTAGGAAACGCCTAGCAATTGTTAGGCATTTTTTCATTTCCAATTAAAAGGAATCACAAATAACAACCAATGGTCGTTAAATGCTTTCTATGTTTACCTGCAATTGAGTATCAAAAAAACGTTTGGCAACTACTATGCATTCTTAGGAATTAGCTTTAAGTAAGGATCCAAAAAATGCCTAATGGCCGCTAGACCCTTCCTCAAAATTCCTACTATTCAATGATTTAGGAAAAACCTAGCGGTCGCCAATCGTTTTAAAAAATTTCCCATCTAGAAATTGCATGGCAATATCAAGTGCTTTCTTCAATTTCCCATTTAAAAAACACCTAGTGGTTGCTAGGCGATTTCTTTGCTTGCTTGACCAAAAAAAGTTTGGTGACTACTAGATGCTTTATTTGGCGACTGCCAAGCGATTTTTTTGATTGCTAATCCAGAAAACGTTTGGTTGCCGCCAGATGTTTTCTTTGATTGCATGTCCAAAAGACGCATGGTGGCCACCATGCATTTTCTTCAGTTGCCCATCTAGAAAACGCTTGGTGGCCACCAGGCGTTTTTTTCAATTACCCATCCAAAAAGGCCTAGTGGTCGCTAAGCCTTTTCTTCAATTGCTCATCAAAAAAATGCCTAAAGGCCACCGTGCATTTTTTTTATTATCCATCTAAAAGATGCCTATTGGCCGCAAGGTGTTTTTTACGATTTCCTTCAATTGGTTGTTTAAAAAATTTCTAGCAGTCACTATGCATTTTTTGCAATTTCCTTGAAATGGTTATCAAGAAAAGGCTTGGTAGTCACTAGACATTTTTTGCAATGAACATCATTGACATATGAAAGGTAAAGTGGGACAACTCCAAAAAACGCATGGCGGCTATAAAGTGTCTTCTAATTTTTTCTATAGGATTGTCTTACAATAGGTATATCCTTATCATACTAATTGAAGTAATAGAGCCTTTCAATGTTGCTAGATATCCTATGCAAATTTGGTTGAACAACTTTGAACAATATTATAGCTATAGTTTTATTATGACTACGTTGTTGGTATGGGCTAGGTTGGAACAAACTAATGCCACTAGTTATCCTTGTAATGAAGGAATTATTTCTCACGTTCGAATTTGAATTTGAATTTCAAGATTAAGTTTTAAGGGATAAGAACCATGAAAACTTCAAAAAATCCTTTGTTGATTTCCTAGTTTCCATTAGTAATAGCAAAATTGAGGTTTGGATTATGATGAAAAAATAGGAAAGATTTTTGAAATCAAGTTGAAAATGTAGCAAAATCATGCATAATAATTTTACTATAATATAAGAATGTGAAAACTTTAAAAGAATAAGCATTTGAGTTGATAAAAGTCATGAATCTTTGTGAGCATTTTGATGTTGATAGAAAATTGTGAAGTATTAACCTTTTTTTTGTGATGGCTCTATCTTTTTTTGAAAGGTGGTGTTGAATACAAGCAATATTCCTTTGGCGAGAAATGTTGTGAAGCCTCATCAACACAACACATTTTTGAGCATGCAAACCCAAGTTTTAGAATCCTTTCTCCTAACGCAAGGAAAACAATGACAAATGGACTATTTGTCGAAAGAGCTATTATAGAAAACATTAGATGTATGAAATGGGAATTGCAAGATGAAAATAGAGATGAATATTGTGGGTGCAAGTAGTCAAGAATATATTATCATGCAAAAAAATTTTGAATTTGGAATTGGTATTCAAATACACAAAAATAGAACATGTCACTACAAACTGTTCTATATTATGGAGTGCGTTAAACTATCGAAAGAAAAAGACTTGTGATGTTGATTGATCGCAAGATTGATTTGAAGATTTGAGAAAGTGAAATAGTAATGGGTAGGAATGGTGAGAAGGTTGTACCCAAAAGCTATGTGATGGAGCTTTTTGAGTTGTAAAATTTCACCTCAAAGCTCCTCTATCTAAAACCCTATAATGAATATGGAAATGGTCTTAAACAAAGCCTAAATTGTTAATTGCAAGTTTAGATTGAAAAACTTCTTGAAAAAAAGCTTGATCGCACTCTATCTTCTGAGTTTTCCTGCCTCTTGATCCCCTCCAAAGCTCCAAATCCTTGGTGTCCCAAATTCTTTCCCAAAACTCGAACTTCATTCATAGATTGAAAAAAAAATTTGAAGGAAAGTTTGATCATGCTCTGTTTTTTTAGTTCTTTTACTCTTGATCCTTGATCCTTGGTGTTCCAAATGCATCCCAAAAACCCTAACTTAACTTCATTCTTAGATTGAAAAAACTTCTCGAAGGAGAGCTCAATCACACTTTGTCTTTTCAATTCTCCTTCATTTGATCCGCTCCGAATCTACAAATCTTTCGTATCCCAGATTCCTTCCCGAAACCCTAGCTTCATTCTTAAACTGAAAAAAAATTCTTGAAGGAAAGTTCAATCGCACTCTGTCTTTTTAGTTTTTTTGCACTTAATCCCTTTCAAAGCTCCAAATCTTTCGTGACCTAGATTCCTTCCCAAAACCTTAACTTCAATTTGAAACTGAAAAACTTCTTGAAGGAAAGATTAATCATGTTTTGTCTTCTTTTGAGAAAAAAACTAAGACTCACACTTCAACCCTAAATTGTCAACTATCTAAACCTCCCCATTGCAAAAATGGCTCATGAGACTTATATATAATATATCTCCCGCCCTTAGCGATTTGTAACAACAAATGTTGAAAGTGGAGTTTCACTCTGTAGGTCATAATGGATGAAATAGTATTGAGGTTTTGGTAGTAGATTGGATGTAAGTTATGCCATGTCCTATTTAGTTTTCAATCTTGGTTTATTGTTGAATGTTTGTTGGATACCACTTTCTTTGGTATAACAAATTTTGGTGCCCATGTTTAGAGGTTTATGGTTTAGCATGTAAGGTTTAGGATGTATGTTTATAACATTTAGGGTTTATGATTTAGGGCATTAGATTTATGGTGTATCATTTCGTGTTAAAGATAGAGTGTTTTAGAGCTAAATTAGGGTATTTTTTGACATTGTATTGGATAAGGTAGTTGTGTTGTTTCATTTGGGGTTTAGGGTGTAGGGCATAATATTAGGTTGTGTGGGATATATGTTAATATAAGATAGGATTCTACATTCAAATGTAGAGGGTTTTGAATGTACAACATAGGGTCTCTAATGTTATTATGGCATTAAGAAAGCTTTAGGAGTTGATGGGTTAGGATTTAAGGTTCATAGTTTAAGGTTTAAGGTCTACAGGCCAATGTGACATTTTAACTATACATTGATTAAAATTACATTCAATTAATTATAATACGATATAATTTTGATAATATAAATACCACTTAAATGGAGTAGGTATATAAAAAAATTTGTTTACCACCACAACATTGGGGTGAATCATTTAAATCATTAAACCATCAAATTTTGTAATCAAATGAAAGGATAAATGTGTTTTAGGGTTTGGGAAAAAAGGAGTTTTTATTGTGCTAGAGAACAAAACACATACAATTAATTTGTCTATGGTGTGGCATTTGTGTGTTTTATTGCATTTTCATCCTATCCAACCACATGTAATGAGTATAATTAGTAAAAATAAAATTGCATTGTTTTCATGGATTTTTTCAACATGCATTGGTGAACATGCGTTGGTCTTATCCAAAACATATTAAGTGATTAACTAGAGTTATCATATTTTTTTAATTTTCAAATTACATTTCAATTAGATAGGAGACTAAAACAAATTGAATGGGAAAGGACTAAAAATTGGTTTGAAAATTGGTGCACATAATATTACCCCTTCAATTTCATAATATCCCAATAGACCCTTTCATCCACATTCCTCACCCCCTTTAATTTCAAAACTATGCAAATTATATGGAATTTAACAAAATCGCTAAAAATAACATTTGCCCTAATCCTTGGTAATTGAATATTTTGATAGATCCTACAACCCTAGTAATATTATAAGAATATATTTCATTATTAAGGGTCAAATAGTTGGGGCATGTCATAATTATGCAAAATATTTTCCAAAAATGATTATTCTCATGGCAAGGATCATGAGCATAATAAAGATTTTTTGGAATATTCCTATGACCAAACTGAGTTTTTTGTGAATATTCCTCCTAATTTGTGAATAAATAAAAATAAAAATTTCATATCTTAAACCTTCATTTGGTTTAAAAATTTATATTACAATTTTGCTTCCAATATATCATAATTTTACTAATAACTTCTAATTTACATGTATGAATCCATGAAATTTATCCATATAAAATATTTATTAAAATTTTAAAATCAAATTATAGTTTTTATTCAATTTTACACATATAATATAATATAATTGTGTAATAATGTATTTTTACACATGGTTATAATTAACATTTGCCCTGATATTTAATTTAGTCACATTTAATATTTTAAATGGATTATATATCAAATATATTTAAGAAATTTGTAATAAAGGTTATTATATTACTTATATGTAGGTAATATTGATCAAAATAAGTTTTTACATGTTGTAGTTTATTATGTTTGTTTGTACTCATATTAAATTACTCATATTCATTTTTTAATCAATGTTGTAATATTAATTGTATGACCACCTAAAGTACCACATCATCTAAGGTTAGTAATTTTATATAGTTATACAAGGTGCCATGTTGTCTATGTAGCATTAATTATTACTTAGTCATATATAAATCATTTTACAAGTCTTTTAAGTTTATAAGATATAGTGGGACCCATTAAATTCCAATGACACATGATTTTATTTAATTAATTAAATATTAAAAATGCCATGACATCATGAAAATATTTTCAAGGTCATTTGAAGTAGTCAAAATTCAATCATAAACTAGATATGCATATTTCATTCTTTAGCACACGCCCAAAAACCATAACAAGTGAAATATGGTGGATGGAAAATGGATGAAGTATGTCAATTTTGTAAATTTTCATCCATCAATCATATAAATGACCAATCTATTATTCATACTTATTCCATGTATATAATGAAGTTATAATATATGATTGTGGTCATTGATATATTAATTATGACAACTAGTCATTGTTTCCTTGGTTGCAAAGGACATAATTTCTACTAGTGTTAGTTACGGAATTAGAATCCAACAAATAAGTGTTTTCCATCCACCCAGTGTCATCCATCCCTCATATTGGCATTGTGCTAGTGGCTATTGGTTCACTTTGGCCCATAATGGGTTTGTTACAAATATGTAGAAAGGGAGAACCCCTCCCTAGTAGTATTGTGATCCCAAGGTCAAACTCTAAGAATTATAACAAGGGGATCCATCAAAATGTTTTTTCATTGTTTACCTTTCATGGTTTTGTGTTATTTCATTTAGGCACCGTGTATGTGTCTAGGCACCCCATGTTACCATGCATGCATTTTAAATGCCTAAGGTGCATTCGCCTTGTATTTAATGAAAATAGGTTTGTGCACCCTAATCTTTGCACTCTATTGTTATAATTTGTGGTATGTGTCCCTTATTGATGGAAATTTGACCATCAAAAAATGTCCATTATGATGTTGCTACATATTAGCAATGACATGGCAATTGACATGTGAATGATAGGGTCATATGTGGTTGCCATGATGGCCCATCATGCACATGGCAATGGGCATGCCTAGTACCCTTTTGTGCAATTAGATGCATGCACTAATTCTATGAAACCCTAATGACATAGCCCAAACTTGTTACAATGCTATTTGACAAATCCATGAGACTCAACATTAGTTGTCTTGAACTGTTTCCATCCATTCTCAATGCTTATTTTAGGTGACCCAATCTTTTTGCTTTTAGTAACACACATTCTCATGTGCTTGACTTCTTTGTGTCTTCCTCACATTATCACTTCCATGCCAATTTTTCCACCATTTTTCATTAGGAATCTATGGGGCAACTGGACTTGCAAAAAACCAAAATTGGTTTAAGGTAGATCATTATGACATTTGCAAGTTAATATCAATGTGAAAAGATCTGAAATAGTTTATACAATGCACAAACCTACTATCACGCAAAATGATAGGAAATAATGCACCCATTTAGTTTTTAAACATGTATTAAAAATGATGGTTTTATATTATAAAATTGACCATTGATTAATTTCGGTTTTTAAGTCTAAAAATTAGCTCTTGCATATTATAAAATTTGCAAGAGGTTTTATATAATTACTAAGTGGTCTTTAGACATGCTATGTGTGAAAAAAATTTGTGCAATGTTGGTGCTTCCGAACCACATTTTGCTACTATTGCCAATATAGGTGCATTTGACATTATAGGCATGATGTTATGTATGAAAATCTTATGGACTTCTAGTGTTTCCAAATCACACTCAAAATTCCTATCAAAATTATATTTGCATGCATGTGACTAGCACCATCACAATTATGAATAAACATACACATGATATAACTATTTCAACTTTTCTATCAATTCATGCACCACTAATTTGCAATCACGATCCAACTCCAAATCCTTCGTTCCCCATCTATTAACTAATCTAACATATTACCAAAAAAATTGACAATTGTCAACTAGTGCAAAAAATTAGATTATTCACCAACTGGGTTTTACAGAAAAGCCTAGTAAAACCAAATTTGACAAAGCTATGCATCATCATTCAAAGCAACATAACAAACCCTCCCCCCTCCCCCCAAAACATTTGCTTACATAACCTATCCTATAATATTCCTTAACAACACATAGGCTGCCCCAAGAACATTGAAAACTTTTGATAGCTTTTTTTCAACCTTTTCTTGGCTCATCACCTTCTACTATCCCTTCTACAAGCCCCATGTAATCAAACCTAGCCAACACCAGCCATAAACACTTTAGATTGAATATTTTCTTTTAAGGTTCATCAGATTTCATGCAGCAATATTATTAACATTACTTTTGGTAATGTATGAGAATATTGTCCTACATATTTGAAACTTCAAAGGTAATAAAACAATATTGTCTAGAAGAAGCAAATGGAATAAGAAATTGTTTAACAATAAGCAAATCTTCTTGACATGTTTGCACATGAAAGGATTGAAATGTGAGCTCACCTCCATCACACCCCCAAGAAGACTAGCTCACATTGTCATGAATACCCCTGAAAAAGGAAGGAGGAAATAGGAAGCATCTAAGAAGGTAATTTTAGGGAAAAAAAAAACTAGGTAATTTTTTTTTCCTTTCATTGGTGATGTTTTGCCAAAAAGAGAAAAATATTATACATATAGACAATATAAGAACCTTTAATATCAATTTTTTAAAAATATTATAAGTTTTGATATACAATCCATTTTGAATATTCATTGATGTGAATAAATTAGATATTATTATATAATTTTGAAATAAAATTTAATGGTAAAATTATGATATTATATTATAAATAAATATTTGTATTGTAATTTAAAAATAAAATAGAAGTGTAAGGTGTGGGAAAGATGTAATTTATTTGTACATTGAAAATATATAATATTAAATTAATTATGAAAATAAATAAATGCATTTTACATATTTAAAAATATATATTATTACAAAAATATATTAGATTAATATATGTGTAAACATAAATACATATATTAATTTCCAAAAGCAATTAATATTCTAATATTTATTATTATTACTCAAATTAAATTAATATTAATTTTAATTTTAATAATGCCTCATATTCAATATGATTAATATATAGATATAATTTATTTATGATCCATTTATACATAATAGGAACCTAGTAAGTTCCCCAGGAAATAGGTTAAATATAATCATGTATTAATTGGTAGTAATTATTTAACCATCATGATGTTTAACCATGTTTCTTGCCATAATAATAATTGTTTTTGGCCATGTTTAGTCTAGACTTAACATTGTGTGAATGATTAAATCTACTTGAAAATGTATATGATTTCAACTATTAATAGCCAAATTATATAATAATAACCAGTATTATACTAGTATTAAATTATGATCTTGATATTCTTATGTCATTAATAAATTTAGTTTCAATGTTTAAAAATGGAATAATATGTCAAATTATAAATGTAACTATGTGCTAGCATATTATTAATAAATTAAAAAAGGTTTAAAATTATATTATTACATTGTAATTCAATATGTCATTGAATTTTAATCGAATATTATTATATAAAAATCAAACTAACAACAAATTTGTGAGTGTTGGGGTAAATTTCATTGGTCTATTTGAATCCAATGCATGACATTACAAAAGATTGTCAAGGTGGTGGCCAAGAATATGACACGCCTTGTATGTCATTCTAAGATTGTTAAGTTCACTTATTGAATATGTTGAGACTTTTAAGTAGTTCATCATTAACTTACTAACTGGACTTTTGGACTTTTTTTCAACAAATTTACCATGTGCCTACAAGAAGCAAAATCCAAAGTAGGGAGAGACATCTAATAACATTGGATGTCTTGAGGGTGCAATTCTAGTGGCACACCCTACACCGGTGCTGAAGACTTATTAGTGGGACAAACACACTAATACCTTTAGTTAGAGGTGGATGTAGATTCTAGCATTTCCCATCATGGGGAACCCATTGAAATAATAATGTAGACTAGTGAAATTGCAATCCCTGAGCAATAAATAAACCATTCTCATGAAGGCAATGTCAGGGAAATCGAGTGCAAATTAATTTTACTTTCCAAACTAATTATTATCACTTGTTAACTTTACTACAACTACTCATATAAATTTAATAAAATCAAATCTCAAAAGTTCATGTAGAAGGTAATGAAATAATATAGAATAAATTATTCCCTTTCAAAGGACAATCCTATTACCATCTACAATTGTCATTCATCATTGATTTAATGTATAATTTGTGTACCTATGGAAATGGAACACACACATTCTTATTTATAATGTGAAGAGGACCATGAACTTAATATACTAAGTTCTACTAGGCTTCCAAAACTTCATTATACTCTAATGCCAAGTTTAAACGATTAACCTCTTTAAAGCCTTGCAACCCTAAATAACATAATCCCTAATTTACCTTTAAACCCTCAAAACACTAAACCATATTCTTGCAAAACCTTCCTTAAAACCCTAAATCCTAATCTTCTAAAACCTTCTCTAAAGCTTTAAACCCTAATCTTCCAAAACCTTCCCTAAAGCCCTTACATGCCCTTACACACCAAAATTTTCCTAAAATCTAAACACTAAACCATAATCTTCCAACAGTTTCCTTAAAACCCTAAAGCCTAAATCTTCCAAGTTTTTAAACCCAAATCATGCCATAACACAAGATTTAGTCTTTAAACCTAAATCCATGATACACTCAAACCAAAAACCATAAACATAAAACCTTTAAAACCATATTACATAATAAACCCAAACGCCCAAAATCTCAACCTCTCTAGGACTCCTACCCTAAACCCAAAAACATAACACCTTTTGGATAGGTTATAAAGTGGTAAAAAGTAATAATTCATAAATTACAAATTTTAATGTTTTATTCTTACCTTCAAGGTGGATGCTAAAAAAATTAATCCTCTAGTAGAAACAAAATCATCCATATTTTTTCATGTTATTTCCTTAACCATGGATAATTTATCTTAATTTTTCATGTATCTATCCTTGAATGTGGATTTTTTTTAATCCAAAAAAATAGAAATATCTTTCCTTTTCAATTTCTTCGCTTGAATGTGAATTATACTTTCCCACAAAATAAAAAAATCCTTATTCTTCATGCTTGTTTACATCCAGAAGGCATGATATTTTTCCACAAACAAAATTCATCCAACTTCTAAATGTCGTCTTCATTAAATATCCATCTTTTTCTCAACAAAAAATCAACCCGACCAAGAACATCATGTTGACACCATGGTGATGTGTCTTTTGTTCATAATCGGATAGAAAATAGTTTAATCCAAAAGTTGGATGAAACTTGAAGTCAAGAAGGTATTAGGGTTATGTCTCCTTCAAACTCACTTCCCATCTCTTCATTTTTCTTGTTCCCTCCCTCTCTCTCTCTCCCACTTTTTTTGTCACTCTTCCTATGTCATGCTAGATATGCTCTCTTGTTGTCTTTCTCTTTCTCAAGGTCTCCCTCTCATGTCCTTTTTTTTTCTTTCTCACGGTCTTTCTCCCTCACAAGCTTTCTTTCTTGTGGTCTTTTTCTCATCTTAGGGTTATTCATTGAAACCAAAGTTGACAGGGAAGGGAATTGAGGACTTGGAGAAGGAAAACACAAGATGATATCCATGCAAAGCTGACCATTTGACATCGTGAAATCAAGCACTCAACAATACACCCCAAACTCTTCCATTGCTAGGTAAAACTACCAATTTCCAATCTTGGTAATTTAGAGTTTTAGGAACTAAACCTTTTGAAGACCTTTTCACAATCACTTTCTTCACCACCCATGGACCTTAAAATGATCATCATTCAAATACGTGTAGCAAAAACCATGAATAGGTAAACACTCTTCCTTTTCGTGCTTCTCTTTTGCTTTTATTGTGTAGAACAATAGTGACAAATAATTTTTTTGCATATGTTACGTGTCCAAAAAAAAACATAGAAAACTTCAAATATAACTATTCTTCCATTATGTAGACTCTAGAAAACAAGATTAAACATAATCACTATATAAGACACGTCCAACACTATCCAAAAATAATTATAGAATCCCATTCTTAAATTTCTCCCAATTTCATTTGTTTTTCCAATTGTACACTAAATTTACATCATTTCTTCCATGTAATATGTGTGTTTGTGTCACAACCCCACTTTGAGGGAAGTGTGAGGTCGCCACTCACTCCCGAAAATGGGACTTGGGAGTCCTCCAGGACTCCCAAAAACTCAGAACGCGATTGCAAGGGTCAAAACACCTCGCATTGAGGTGTTTTTTATACCATTGGAAATTTCTTGAAGTGTAAATGTCCAAAGTGGCCTCGCATGAGCCATTTGGACATCTACAACAAAAGTCATGGTCAAAAGAAGGGCCAGGAGTCAAACTGGCAATTTGACTCCCGACCACTAAAAGTCGGGAATCGACCCAATCCTGGTGTGTGCAGGTGGAGTGCGACACACCGTTGGAAAGCTCTCAAGGATAAATACAAGTTTGCTTTAGACCTCATCCCAATTAGAGGTCGGAGTGAGAAATTATGAATGCCCAAAGTCCTGGGAGTCCAAACCGGGATAATTTCGGGACTCCACTTTGGGAGTCCCGAGAAAAAGTGCCATTCGGATGCAAGTGTGGCGGAGAGTCATAGAGAATACTATATGGGGGAAGGTGGTGGCTTCCCCTGGATTCGGGCTGTGGTGAGTCAAGTGAGCCCAAAGTTGCCCATGGCTTGTATTAGCACTAAGGGTGCTTCAGAATGTGATATAACCAACTTGTTGGTTGGTTTTGGATGCATGACCGAATAACTAAATAGTTTGTCCTCTTCCTAGTCTAATCCCGGAGCTTTTAGCACGCCCCTTTTACCCCCTTTAGTGCTGGAAGTTGGGAGCGGCACGAAGTTCCAACTATTTTCGCTTTTTAACATAGTTGGACCCTTTTCGGCCTAACCAGGAACTTGGGAATGCATCAATTTGTACCTCATTCTTTTTGCACTTGTGTCAAGGTGTGTTTGTGTGTCCATGTGTGTCTATGTGTCCATAATTTTTATATCCACTGATATGTGTATCTATGAAGGATTGCCAAACTATTTGAATGTGCATGTGATTGCTTGTCATTATACTTTTGCTTGTGTAACATCATGTTTGTGCGTGTCTATTCAAGTTCGCACTATGTGTCCAATTTGTTGTGTCCTTGTAATTCCTTCTCTATTTCATTATCCTAGACCTTATCTATCACACATATCCACGAGAATGTCAAAAAGATTTGTAATTTCATTGGCCGTGTTACTATTTGTCAAATTCCATCAATTGGTTTAAATAGTTGTGACTGTTTTTCAATTCCAATATGCTACTACTGGTGCCAGTATAAAATTCATGGTTTCACTACTAGAAATCTTGTCATTTGCAACTAGTCACTATACAACTGGCATGCAACTGGTTGTCGTTTATAACTATCTTGGTCATGTTTACGATTACAAATTTGGTATTGTATAATTTTTGGGCCATACGGTTGTGTGTGCAACTAACATGCAACTAAATGTGTACAACATGGACACGTGTCATAAAAATAATGGCCTAAACTTATACATACTTAAA
>Ga0116229_10001024_pt1 | contig 42156 bp, 27 predicted proteins | sample S1TSphgellanicum_3_FD_87313 | JGI IMG/M metagenome (GOLD analysis project Ga0116229, IMG submission 87313) | Host-associated microbial communities from peat moss isolated from Minnesota, USA - S1T2_Fc - Sphagnum magellanicum MG | ecosystem: Host-associated > Plants > Peat moss > Unclassified...
GCTTCTCCTCGATCATGGCCAGCAAGACCAGGCGCAAGTCCCCCGGCCCAAAGAATCGGCCGCGGCCGCCACGTCCGCCACCTCCAAACCCACCGCGGCCGAAGCCACCACCACCACCACCACCACCACGGCGACTGTGCCGGTCGTCGCCTTCGTCACCGTGACCGCCCGCGGGTCCGTGATGACCACCCGACCGGCGCCCGCCTAACATGAATCGCTCAAACCGGCCGCTGTGGGCAGCCGAAAACCGCTTTCCAAACATATAAATCCCTTGTCGTTGATCGGATAAGATAACGATATATCGTTTAGAAATATCTGTCAACACTATCGTGTCCGCCTATCTCTTCTCCGCATCAGGCTGGATCGATTCGTGTGCAGCTCGGTCTGCGGGTCAACGACGGCGTCCGTGCAAACCAATTGGCGCAAGCGCGGGCGCTCGGCGGGCCAAGCGCCACCCAGGTCTTTATTTGGTATTCTGGGTTCGAACGCACGCAAAAAAATCGAGGTGCGGATAACTTTGCACAATAAGAAAGCCTGCTGCGACATGCGCGGCCTTGCGTGCACGCGAACGCATGATGGGCGTGCCGCATCGTGCTGATTCGACGTTGCATGATTGCCACGCTGGCGTTCGTGCTGGTTCTATTTGGAACACAGCCACCACCCGCTCAGGCCGCCACGACATACCCCGAGGAAGCCGTCAAGGCCATATTCCTGTACCGCTTTGCAGGCTATGTGACTTGGCCGGCGTCGACCGCAGATGCCCCGCAATTCACGATCGCAGTCCTCGGCGCGGAGAAGGTGGCGGAGCAGTTGAGAGAATTCTTGCCGGAGCACCCGATCCAAGGCAGACCGGCGCGCGTAGCGGCGATCCAAGGGCTCGGTCAACTGGGCGAAGCTCAGATGCTCTACATCGGCCCTGACGTCAGCGGTAATTTGAGCGCGCTGGTCGAGGCGCTGAAAGGTCGACCGATCTTGATCGTGACGGATCGGCCGGGGGCGCTCGAGGAGGGAAGCATGGTCAATTTCCTACTTGAACAACAGCGCGTCCGGTTCGAGATCTCCACCGCTGCTGCGAAGCGGTCCGGCCTTCTAATCGGCTCCGAGCTCCTGGCGGTCGCTGAGCGCGTAAAGACGGGCGAACTGCACGGCAGGCCGATATGCCGGCCGATCGGTGAAAGCGATCGGCCTTGTCCCCCGCGGCTCGCCATCCAGATGATTCCCCGACTGTACCGCGAGGGAGGATGATGGACGCTCGCTTAGGTCCACTTCGCTGGCATGGGCGTTTGGCGCTGCTCATTTTCTTGTGGATTGCGCGCTACAGTTCGTCCGCACTCGCGTCAGCTTCAGCTTCAGCAGCGGAGATTCCGCCGTCTGCTGAGCTGTCCCAGATGAGTCTCGAACAGTTGATGAATGTGCAGGTCACCTCGGTCTCGCGTCGGCCCCAGAAGCTGATACAGGCGGCGGCGGCCATCCAGGTGATCACCAGTGACGATATCCGCCGTTTCGGGGCGAGCAACCTTCCGGAGGCTTTGCGACTAGCCGACAACCTCGAGGTGGCGCAGATCAATGCTCATGACTGGGCGATCAGCGCACGCGGCTTCAATGCCGATCTGGCGAACAAACTATTGGTGCTGATCGATGGGAGAGCCGTATATACGCCTCTCTACGGCGGCGTTCTTTGGAACGTACAGGATTATCCGCTCTCCGATATCGACCGCATCGAGGTCATCAGCGGGCCCGGCGGGACATTATGGGGTGCCAACGCGGTCAATGGTGTGATCAACATCATCACCAAGTCGGCCCGCGATACTCAGGGACTGCATGCCGAAGCGGCCGGGGGCAATAAGCTGGATGACCAGGAAGAACTGAGGTACGGCGCCGAGCCAACCCCCGGTCTCTACGTGCGTGCTTACGGTCAGTACACGGGGCGGGGCGATGAGGTCACGACGAGCGGCGCACGTGCCCTCGACGCATGGCAGATAGGCCGCAGCGGTTTTCGCCTGGACGACGATGCCTCGTCACGCGATCGACTCACCGTACAGGGGGACATCTATCACGGTGCCGAGGATGCCGGCGGCGTCGGTGAGGAAGATTTGTCGGGCGCCAACATCCTCGGCCGGTGGACGCATATCGCGCCGAGCGGCTCCTCCATGACCTTACAGCTCTATTACGATCATACTTATCTAAGCCAGCCTTACCCCGCAAGCCCGCCCGCGCTGTTTTACACCGGCTTTCCCGCCACCGCTCTCACCGACGATCTGAACACGGATGATGCTCAATTCCAGTATCAATTCACAGCCGGCGCGCGCCAACAATTTGTCTGGGGTCTGGAATATCGAGCAACGCAGGAGCTCGACCAAGGGCTGTTTGTGCGCTTTCTGCCGCAGCAGTTGGACCAAGACCTTTATAGCGGCTTCTTGCAGGATCAGATCACGCTCGTGCCGGCGATGTCGCTGATCATCGGATCCAAGCTCGAGCACAACGACTATACCGGGTTCGAGGTCGAGCCCAATGTACGCTGGCAGTGGAATCCGCACGAGCAACAGCTGTTGTGGGCCGCCGTGTCGCGCGCCGTACGTACCCCCTCGCGTTACGATCGTGACTTACTGATACCCACCGGCCTCACGAATGCACCGCCGCCATTCGTATTTCCGACCGCATACCTGCGGGGAAGTGAAAATTTCGTCTCAGAGACTTTGATCGCCTATGAACTCGGCTACCGTGCCGTCTTTGGCTCGCAATGGTCCGGATCGTTATCGACGTTCTTCAACGATTACGACCACCTGCGGAGCACCACTGCAACGGCCACTACCGCCGACTACCCGTTCCCCTTTCCGGTTTATTTCCAAAATAATCTGGAAGGCAACACCGAGGGCCTCGAACTCAGCGGCTCCTATCAGCCGCTCGACGGATGGAAAATGCATGCCGGCTACGATCTGCTCCTCGAGCATTTGCATGTGCGACCCGGTGAGGTCGATTCAACCGGTGCGCTCAACGAAACGGCCGACCCGAAGGGGCAGGTGTTCCTGCGCTCGAGCATGGACTTGCCACGAGCCATGACTGTCGACACCGCTTTGCGATGGGTGGATGCGCTGCGCATCGACAACAGCCCCACCGGAGGGGCCGTCGTAGGAGTGGTGCCCGCCTACTGGCAGCTCGACGCCCGCCTTGCATGGCAGGCGACGCCCAACCTCACGCTATCGATTGTCGGCCAAAACCTGCTCCGCGAGTACCACACAGAATACGGCTATCCTTCGTCGGCCAGGGAGCAAATCGCACGCAGCGTGTTCGCAAGATTTACCTGGAATGATTGAACCGCGATGGATGCGGCGGTCAGCCGCCGCCACCTGCCACCGAGCAGCCTGAATCCAGCAGCAGATCGCCGCTCGGACCGGTCCCGGCCAAGACGATGAATCCGGGACCGCTCTGATATTGCACGCCGGCGATCACGACGGTGTAGTTGCCTACATGATGCCGCGCGTCCGGACTCAGGTTCGCCACCAGCTCGAACGGGTTCGTCACTTCGAGTCCCTGAACGGACAGCCGCATCGCCTGGAAGGGGAACCCGGCCACGGTTACCGGCGACCAGATGTCGGTCACCTTGTCGGCCGTCGCCTTCAGCGAGTCCACCACGTCCTGGCGCAAACATTCGATGTGAATGTGGAATTGGTTCTGCGTGCGGGTCGTGGGCGTGGCCACGGCAACGCCCACATCGGTTCTCGGTACCGCGTGGCCGATAAACTTCGACAGCAGGTCTCGACCGTGCCAGGCTTCGGCAAAATAATTGGGCAGATTGGGGTCCAGCAACTCGCCTTTGTCGGTACTCGTCATCGTCTGGGTCGGGATCAACAGATAGTGGGCTCCGCCATCGGGATCGGCGAGCAATGCGTAGCCGGTGCTGTCGGCCTTCGCGTCCGCGAGAAACACTTTCTCACAAGGGGATGGATCGTTACGCTGCAACCAATGGGTGACGCATTGGTTTTGAACGATCTGTTGGTAAGCGTCCCGGCCTGCGTTCGGCGGCAAATCGGGGGACTTCTGGCCCGGTGCGTGCAGCGTTCCTCGGCCGATCGCCGAGAATGCGGTAGCCGTCGCGGCTAATGCGACAAGACTTCTACGAAGCGACGGGCGAATTTTTTTGCGGTGCATCGGACTATTTTTACCACAAACACGAGGTGTTCGACCGGGTTCCATTCCGGGCGGTGGCTATCAAAGCAAGCGGCGCAAGGCATCGAGCAGTGCGCCGAGGTGTTCCAGGGTATGGTCCGCAAACACGCCGCAGCGAATGACGCCGGTACTGCCCGCGCCGATGTACGTCGAGCGGTAAACAAAAATGCCCTCGGCGAGCAGTGCGGCATGCAAGCGCAGCGTGGACTCGCTTGAATCCAGCGCGAACGCCGCGATCGGCGCGATGTCGTCGCCTTGAAGGGTCAATCCCAAGCGACGTAATCCGGACTTGAGGTATGACGTGTTGTCACGCAGTCGGGTCAGTAACTCGGGATGGTCGCGGACGTAATCGAGACCGGCGGCACACATGGCAATCGTGGCCGGCGATCCGACCGCGGCGCCACGTACCACCGGCGTCGAGTGCATTGCCTGAATGTCTGTGGCGCTTCCGAGCGCCAGCCCTCCACAGGTGCCGAAGGCTTTGGCGAGCGAACCACCCGCCAGCGCTCCTGCGCTCGTCATGCCGTGATGCTCGAGTGCGCCGCGCCCGGCGGAGCCGAGGACCCCGAATGAATGGGATTCGTCGACCACAAGCCGACCGTCGTAAGCGGCTGTGACTTGCCACAACCGATCGAGGGGAGCAATCTCCCCGTACGTCGAGTACAGGCCGTCGGTCACGACCAATGGTCGCTCACCGGCTGCCAAGTGGTGTCGGAGTTGATGCTCCAAATCCTCGACATCCAAATGTCGAAAGGACCGATTACGCAGTTCGGCAGCACCAATACCGTCACGCAAGGCAAAGTGCGCAAACTCGTCGAAAAAAACCGCATCATAATGCTCACTCAGAATTGCGGAAGCCGCGAGTCCGAAATGATAGCCACTGCCAACATACAGCGCCGCGTCACTGTCGAAAAAGAGGCACGCGCTTTGTTCAACATCCCGTAAGGGACGGCAACCGATCGCATGCCCGCGAGGAATCGGTCCCCCCGCGCCGTAGACTCGCAACGCCGCGATGCCGGCCTCGAGGATGTGCGGATTCGAGCCGAGTCCGAGATACGACGAGCCACCGAAATTGACGTAGCGACTGCCGCTCAGCACGATCTCGGCGCCTACCGAGGATTCGAGCATCAGAGGCGGAGCCGCGGAATGTAGGTCCATCCATGCCATTGTGCCATCGCGGGTTGAAACCCGCTCGCGGCGGAGTAATGATGTCGAAAATATTCCGCACTTCGTCCGAAGGTTCCAAGTGCGGATCGCAAAATCGGGCGACCCTCCTGGATAACATGCAACACGCAATTCTTTTTGTCACAGCGGTGGTCGCGGTTCTCGGGGCTGCGCGAGTACAAGCGACCGAGGAGCGGTTTGACCTGGTCATCGTCAATGGGCACATCATCGACGGCACCGGATCGCCGTGGTATTCGGCCGATATCGGTATCCGTGCGGGACATGTCACCGCGATCGGACAGCTGCATGACGCGCCCCGCCGCCAGACCATCGATGCCGCCGGCAAGATTGTCGCTCCCGGCTTCATCGATATGCTGGGCCAATCCGATTTGAGCATGCTGGTCGATCCGCATGTGCCCTCCAAGATTTATCAGGGCATTACCACGGAAATCACCGGCGAGGGCGAGTCGGCGGCGCCGCTCAACGCCGCGATAGTCGGGGCCGACAGCGCCAACTACGACCATTTGCATGTCAGGGCCGACTGGACCAGCCTGGGACAGTACTTCGAGCGTCTCGAGCGGAAAGGACTTGGCATCAATCTAGCAAGCTATGTGGGTGCCACGAATGTGCGCCGCATCGTGCTGGGTGATGGGGATGTGCAACCGAACGCGGAACAACTGCAATCCATGCGTGCGCTGGTGCGAGATGCCATGCTCGATGGGGCCGTGGGTTTGTCGACAGCGCTGCAATACGCGCCGGCACCCTATGCAACCACCGATGAGCTCATCGCGCTGGCGACCGAGGCCGCGCGCTATGGCGGCATCTACGCCACGCACATGCGCAGCGAAGGGGATACGGAGCCCGCCGCGATCGACGAGGCCATCCGGATCGGACGGGAAGCGCATATACCGGTCGAAATCTGGCATCTCAAGGTCGCCGGCAAGGCCAACTGGGGCAAGATGCCGCAGATCGTCGGACAGATCGAAGCGGGTCGAGCCGCAGGTGTAGACATCTCCGCCGACACCTATGCGTATCCCGCCTGGTTCAACACCTTCTCCGCTTTCATCCCCCCGTGGGCGCATGACGGAGGCGATGCCGCACTGATCGAACGTCTCAAGGACCCTGCGACGCGCGCGCGTATCCACCAAGAACTCGTGACACCCAGTACCGAGTGGGACAACGAGTGGCAAGAAATCGCAGGCCCCGAAGCTATCCTGGTGGCGGTCGTCCAGAACCCGGAGTTGCTACCGCTTCAAGGCAAGCGCCTATCGGAAGTCGCGACTCTGTGGCATGAGGATCCGATCGATGCACTCTGTGACCTGCTCATCAAAGACAAGGCGTTCACTATGGTGGCGGTGTTCGGCATGGATGAAACGGACATTGCCTTCGGCCTCAAACAGCCGTGGGTGTCGGTCGACAATGATTCCCAAGGGACATCGCCTGAAGGCGTACTTGGCGGCGAGCACCCCCATCCGCGAGCCTATGGCACGTTCCCGCGCATCTTGCGCAAGTACGTCCGTGAGGAGCATCTGCTCACGCTGGCCGATGCCATCCGTAAATTCAGCGCGCTGCCGGCGCAGAAATTGCGGCTCGGTGACCGCGGGGTTGTCAAACAGGGCATGTGGGCGGACCTGGTGATTTTTGATCCCGCGACGGTCACCGACCTTGCCACGTTCGAGCACCCCAATCAGCTGTCGCGCGGAATGGAGTACGTACTCGTCAATGGCGTACCGGTCATTGCCGGTGGGAAGATGACCCAAGCGCTACCGGGCCGAGTACTGCGGGGTCCTGGCTACCAGGCGCGGAATTAGTCGAGTGGCTTGAGTTCGCCGTCGGGCCAATCACGCAACAGACCTTTCAAAGGGGACACGTGGCGTTCGTAATGACGCCATCGCGCAGTCGAGTATGTGTGAATTTTCTGTCGGACCTGCCAGCGGCTCGCGGTTATGACCGAGCGTTCGGCGCGGTGGAACTCGAGACATCGGGAATCCCAGGGCAGACCCACGAAGTCGAGCATTCGCCGCGTCCAAGTTTCCGGATCATTGACGAGACCTTCGTAGGGCACTTCGAACAATACCGAGGCCGGAAGGCGGGTGCGCCACAGCTGGGTAACGCGGGAATACTCCCCGTAGTAGTGAGCGAGCGTAGCCAAATCGTTGGCATGCGGACCTAGGTTAAAAAAATTCTGAAAGTAAATGGACAGGCACGTGTCGATCGGATGACGGCGCAGGTGAATTATACGGGCCCGCGGCAAGGCGGAGTGAATGAGACCTGCGTACAGGAAGTTGACGGGCATCTTGTCGACAATCCGTTTGGCGTCCCGAGACAGCGACCGCAATCGATCCAAGTAGCCCGCGGCGAACCCTGGAATCAGGTCTTCCGCCCGATCGCCTCGTGCTTGCGCTTCTTGATAGGTATCGTAGGCCGAACTCCAAAAGACGAGTTCGCCGCCGCCAACGACATCGGGATGCGCGGCGAGGATCTGCTCCGCCAGCGAAGTTCCCGAGCGCGGCATGCCGATGATCAAGATCGGAAGCTCGGAATCCCATCCGCCGGCGCGGCTCACGGGCGGCAGAGCGTTTCCAAAACGGTGGATTATCGCATCGATGCGCCGAGTGACGGCATTCGGATCGTAGGCGGGTCCGCGCCGCTTACACAGCTCATTGGCGCGGTGGTACTCCGCGAAGGCCTGGTCAAATTCGCTGACATCATCGAAATACTTGGCGATGGCGAAGCGAAGGCTGATCTCCTCAGCGACGGGCAACGGCCTCCCCAGCAGGGATTTGGCTTGCCGCAGCCAGTCCGAATCGTCCGCCGTCATCCGGCGATGGGCGGCAATGCCGGCAATGGCTGAGACCAAGCCGGGTTTGAGGTCGAGCGCTCGTCGAAAGCGATCCTGGGCCGTCGCAAATCGACCGTCATCGGCCGCGAGTTCGCCCGAGAACGAGAGTGCCTCCGCGAAATCAGGATCGCTCTTCAGCGCCGCTTGGGCTGCGGCCTGTGCTTCGCGGGGTTGCTGCCGCTGGCGGAATACCAACGCCAGGCCGAGATGAGCGGCAGCGTAGTCGGGCCGTAACGCGAGTGCCTGCCGGTATTGCGCCAAGGCCTCATCGATCTTGCGCGCCTCAAAGAGCGCATTCCCGAGGCTGCAGCACCGTTCGGCACGCTTCGGCTCCAATTCGACCGCTCGGCGGTAGAGTGCCAACGCCTCTTTGACCTCACCCATATCCCGCAGCACATTGGCGAGCCCTTGATAGGTCTCGGCGTCCGAAGGGTTCAGGTGCTGGGCACGCGTGAGACTCTCGATGGCTGGCGAGTGCTGCCCAAGCGCGGCGAGAGCAAGACCGCATTCACGATGCGCCGTGCCGAGCGTCGGCGCTTGGCCTACAGCGTGCCGTGCGACAGCGAGCGCTTCGTCCAGTCGGCCGGCCTGACGCAACCCGTTACTCAAGTTACCGAGAATGTGTGCATCGTTGGGCCGAAGGGCGAGGGCGCGCTGATAGCACTCGATGGCGTGTGAGCGCTCACCGCATTCGAGCAGCGCGTTGCCCAAGTTGTTGTGCGCCGCCACGCATCGTGGTTCCATCGCCAAAGAGCGCTCGTACCAGGAGACCGCCTCGCGCGCTCGGCCTGTTGCGCGCAAGCAGTCCGCCAACTCCATGAGAACGCCGGCATCGTTCGGCGCCAGTCGCAGCGCGCGCTCCAGGAAGGGCAGCGCCGCCGACCACTCGCCGCGCGCGTGTAGCGCCGAGCCGAGATTGCTCTGCGCCTCGGCATCGTGCGGCAGCAACTCGGCCGCGCGCCTCAACTCGGGGAGCGCCTCCTTATCTTGTTGAACCCGAACGACGCCGAGAATTTTCCAGAGGATGCCGCGCTCCGGAGAGGTGCGGATCGCGCGGCGGACGGCATCCTCCGCCTCGGGAAGGCGCCGTTGCTGCATCAACCGCATCAGGCGGGGGAGGAGCTCCGCATCGATGCTACCGGACTCGATGCCCATGCCCATGCCCATACCCATTCTAACAAGGGTCCCGATATCGGATTCGCGCATCCCCCAGGGCCTCGGCCAGAGGCCCAAGCCACGCTTCGAAGTGCTTCCAATGCTCGAGTCCGTCGCGATAGAGGGGTTGGCGCACCTGTTCCGAGCTCGCGGTGCGCACGCTGCGCGCCGTATTGTAAAAATCCAGGCATCCGGGTTCGAACGTCAAACCGCAGAACTCGAGGATGCGCCGCACATTGCCTTCGAGGTCATCGACCAACTCTTCATGCTGCACGCGAAGGATCCAGTCGGGCAGGACCTTGCCCCAGTGCTGCATGAGGTCGAGATAGGTTCGGTAATAGCGGGCAATGGATTCGAGGCTGTAGGTGAACTCCTGGCCGCGTGCAAAGAGCTGTTTGAAATTGCTGAAGCAGCACGCCATCGGCTCCCGTCGGGCGTCGATGATCTTGGCATTGGGCAACAAGAGTCGGATCAACCCCAAGTGCCGGAAGTTGTTCGGCATCTTGTCGATGAAGAACGGTTTGCCGATCCGATACGCTCGGGTCGCGTCGAGGTACTTCCGGCCGAGCGCGCGGACCGACTCGGCGCTCAGTTCCGTCAGGACTTGCGGGTAACGCGGCCGGGCAGGATCCGCGTCGCGACCGCGCAGGGCGGCGACGGTTTGCTGAATGTGGGGCAACTCCTGAGTACCCTCGACCCCCGAATGCGACGCGAGGATCTGTTCGATCAGCGTGGACCCCGATCGCGGCAGGCCGACGATGAAGATCGGTGCCGGATCGGGATCGCCCCAATCAGAGCGGGACGCGAAAAATTCCGCCGTGCAGATGTTCTTTTGTCGAGCCGTGTTGTCTTCAATGATCTTGGGCTCGTAGGCGGACCCAGCGCTCTTCAGAGCGTTCCCCCGAGCGTAATAAGCGAACGATTCACCATGGTCGCCTAGGTCCTCGAGTGCCTTGCCCAAGGCGAAGCACAGATGCAGCCGATCGACGGTGGAGCGCACCGGGTCGCTCTCCAACAGTCGCATCCGCTCTATCTCCTCGCGGGAAAAGCGATAGGTCTTGAGATTCGCGAGGCTCCAGTACGCATCGCCGAACCCGACCCGCGCGGCCGCGGCGCGATGGTAGGATTCAATGGCCGCTTCGCGCTGGCCGATCGTTTTCTGCGCATGGGCGATCGAGAGGTGCGTATCCGCGTCGAGCGCGGTGCCCTGCAGGAGCTCACGGTACAAACCGATGGCCCGCTCGTGCTCTCCGATTCCAACGCACGCCGTCGCATACAGACCCTGATAATCCAGGCGATGCGCCGGGTCTTCCCGCATCAGCCGTTCGAGCTCTCGGCGGGCATCCGCTTCGCGATGCAGCTCGATGAGCACTTGGGCATACTCCAAGCGCGCCGTCCGATAATCGGGTGCGACCTCGAGTACGGCGGCGAGGAGCAGTTCGGCATCGTCGAAGACCTGACGGGCTATCCCAATCCGGGCCAGCAGGCGCATGGCTTCCACGTGATTGCCGAACTGGGTGAGATACTCGCGTACCCGTGCTTCGGCGTCATCCAGGTCCCCATCCAGGAATAAGCTGATCGCCGCGACCACCGGGGCCGGTATCTTCTGGAGTGCGGCGAGCTCGCGGGCGGCGAGTGCAGCCCTCGCGGTTCGCCCTGTCATTCGCTGCAACCCTTCGAGCAGGCTCCAGCTGCTGGGCAGCGCGGCATTCAAAAGGACGGCTTTCGCGAACGCTTCGATGGCTTGGTCGGCTTGGCGCATCGCCGCGTAACAGTGCCCGCGCTCCTCATGGAGTCGGCTGAATCCCGGATGCCGCTCCTCCAATTGCAGCAGCGTCACGAGCGCCTCGGTCAGCCGACCGAGACGGCGCTGCGCAATCGCCAAAAAAAGCAGGGCGTCCCGTTCGCCGGGACTGCGGCCCAGCAAGCTGTCGGCGCGTCTCAGAGCCTGATCAAATTTGCTTTGCCGCAGCAGCGATCGGATCAGCCCGAGTTCTTGGGGCACCGACGCCTCGTCGGCGTCGGTGCCCGCGCAAACCCGCTCGAGTGTGGTCGTTCTCCTCGCACTCAAAACTTATAACTCATCATGAGCGTGAGCACCCGCGGGCGCACCGGTATTTCGGCCTTGATGAAGCCGCCCGTCGTGATGTTCGTTGCCGCATCCGAATCGAACACATTATTGGCGTTGAGCTGCACGGACCAGTTGTCCTTCGACACCCCCGCTGCCGCATCATACGTCGTGTAGCCGGGTATGGTGTAACGCAGCAGAGTAGTTGTCGGTACGACCTCCGACGGACTATCTCCGTTCGGAAAGTTGGCCGGCTCGTTGCTCTCCGAGCCAATATGGTTGGCGCCGAATGTCGCGAAGGTGTGATAGCTCGTGAGGGTCCAATCATATCGCCCTCGCAGATTGAACTGCAAAGCCGGCGAGTAGGGTAGGCGGGAGCCCAGGAGGCCATAGGGGTTGCTGTACTGTTGACCTTTGATTTGAGTGATGCAATCGCCGATGGGCGTCGGGTTGTCCGCGGCAACGCGATTGCTCTCGAGGCACTGGGCGGTGGTCTGAGACGAGGAGTTCCAGGAGCTCGAGCCTTGAATCGTGAGCCCGTCGGTCACGCGGGCAACCAGCTGAAGCTCCTCGCCCCGAATCAGGTACGACGCCCCATTGACGGTAAAAGAGGCACCCCCCAGGTTTACCGGATCGTAGAGCTGCAGCTGCACGTTGTTCCAGTTCATCCGGTAGATCGATGCATTTAACTGCAGCCGATGGTCGAGCAGCTCGCTCTTGAAGCCAATTTCGTTGTTGATGAGGGTGTCCGATGTGTAGCCGTAGGGCTTGTTGTACTGATAATCGTTGCCGCCGGCCGTATAGGCCGCCACGCTCCTAAGCATGATCCCTGAGCCATCGGGCGCCGTGGGCTCGCGGTTGAAGCTGCCCGGGCGAAACCCTTGTGACCAGGTGTAATAGGCCATGATATCCGGCGTGACGTGCCAGGTGAGGTTCGCCCGGCTGCGAAATCCGCTTTCGCTCTTGTGTAGATTGAAGCCGAACGCGCACGTGGTACATGTGTTGTTCGGAACATTCAGGACCGACGAGGTTCCGCTGTAAAATTCTTGTCCCTTCTCATACTCCACGTAATCGTAGTGACGCGTGCCTGCCGACAGCGTGAGGGTCTTCGGAATCAGATCGAAATCGGTGGACCCGAAGAAGGCCGTCTGGCGATAACCGCGTGCCGCGTCAAAGCCGAATGCCGTGTTCTGGTTATCGCGATAGCCCGGATTGCCGGCGTAGTAGCCCGATAGAGAAGGCCCTACGCTGGTAACGCAATCAGGACCCCCTGCAAGCGATGTGGCGAGGTTCTGTGCGTTACATTGCGGAATGGCCATATAATCTTGATTCTGCTGGTCATAGATTCCGTAGCTTTCCCAGTACGCGCCCGCCAGCCCCCGCCAGCGATTATCTTCATTGGTGTTGACCCGAAATTCATGGCTCTGGTGGGTGTTGCGCACCGTATCTTGCCACCAGGCGACCGGCGCATAGCAGGTGGTGGGCTTGTTCGAACGGAAGTACGCATAACCGGCGCCCTGGCCGCTGCAGGCGTAGTAGGCCCCGTGCACGCTGCGGAGATAATTCGAATAGTCTTGCTGCGCTTCGATGTTGCGCACGAGATAGCTGCCGGTGTAGACCGCCTTCAGATCCGCGAATCGGCCGGTCAGCGTCCAGGCGGTGCTTTCGTAGCGGTCCTTGTTGTACGCGGGCGTCCAAGCCGTGACCTCATCGCGCCCCAGCGCATTGCCATTCGGGTCCACGGGATATTCGAATGAATAGCCATCCGCCTCGAATTGCTGGTAATTTTGTTGCAGCAAGAAATCCCAATCGTCGTTGAACTTGACGAGCGCCGAGAGGCGTGCGCCGCTCCACTGCAAGGTGTTCTGGTTCGATCCGGCGACATCGGCGTTCGAGACGGCAGGGCTTCCCGGTCGAACCAGCGGGCCGCCGTCGCCGGCCACCGTCACCGCGGGTATCGAAATGGTGTCGAGGACATTACTGATGTAGCCGCCCTGATGCTCGGTGAAGATCACGCCGCGCAGCGCGACGTTATCGCCGATCGGAAGGTTCAGCGTCATATTGGCACCGCTGTTAGGGTCACCACCCGCGGTAATCCCGTAGCTTGCATCGACGGACCCCTCGGTCACGCCGAGCTTCGGTTTATTGGTGATGTAGCGAATGGCGCCGGCCTCGGCGCCGCCGCCGAAAAGCGTACCTTGGGGTCCTTCCAGCACTTCGACCCGCTCCATGTCCACCAGGTAGACATCGTTGTTGCGACTCGGAAACTGCATCGACTGGTCGTCGAGATACAGCGCGACGCTCGGGAAGGGCGCGGTAGTCGATTGCGACTGATTGCCGTTATTGACCCCTCCCAAACCGCGCATATAGATGTTGCCGGTGCCGGGACCGTTGCCGCTATAGGTGACGTTCGGCGTGTATTTCAGCAGGTCATTGAATGAGACCACGTCCAATTGCTTGAGCTGCTCACCGGTGATGGCCTGCACCGTGATCGGTACGTCTTGCAGGCTTTCATTGCGGCGCTGGGCGGTCACAACGATTTCTTCGATACCCTCCGCGGCCGCGGGCGCCATATCCTCATCCGCAGCCGCGGCATGATGGGTGGTTGCGGTGGCGAGCGCGACGGAAATCGCGTACGCGAGCTTTCGATTGTACTTCACGATCATCTCCCTGCATTTTGAAACCGGTTTGTAAAGTGCCGCCGGTACCCCCTAATCGCCGTCACCAGCTTCCCGCCATGACTGATCGCCGAATTGGATCTGTTAGACGAAACACAGAACGATATGGACATCGCCCGTGAAGGCTTACGCGATGCAGCCGGGTCGGCCGCCGGATGTCGTCCGCATCCCGCACTTCGTCTGCTGCCTTCAAGCCACGAGATGCATTTTCCAGCAGCGTGCGCGGAGCAAAACCTCATGGACTGACTATGCGATGCGTTCCACCAACGATCCCACGAAAATGAGCGGCGCCTTGCCACCTGCCTCGCTTCACTATTTCTCGGCGAGCGAACTCGGTAGAGCGATTGCTGCCGGAACTATCACCTCCGCGGTCATTGTCGAAGAGTTCCTCGAACGAATTGGCCGCTGGCAACCGAAACTCAACGCGTTCGTGCAAGTGTATGCGGACGAGGCCCGGCACGCCGCGCATAGCGCGGACAAGCTCACGGCGGCTGAAGGCGCTTTGGGACCGCTTCACGGAGTGCCCTTCGTTGCCAAAGATCTGTTTGACGTTGCGGGATTCCCCACCGGCGCCGGCTCGACGGCGCTACCCATTAGCAATGCTCGCTCGACAGCGACGGCCGTCTCGCGGCTCCGTACCGCGGGCATGATCTTGCTCGGCAAGACTCAAATGGTGGAATTCGCGTTCGGCGGCTGGGGAACCAATCCCGTGCTCGGCACGCCGTGGAACCCGTGGGACTTGCAGCAGCATCGGATCCCGGGCGGATCGAGCAGTGGCACGGCCGTCGCGATCGCAGCGGGACTCGCGCCCTGCGGACTTGGCACAGACACCGGTGGGTCGGTTCGCATTCCCGCGGCCATGTGCGGACTCGTGGGCCTGAAGACCTCACCGGGCGTCGTATCTCGCACCGGCGTTTTTCCGCTGAGCAAAACACACGACACCGTTGGACCGCTCGCTCGAAGCGTCGAGGATATCGCGCAGTTGCTGAAGGTTCTGCAAGGCTTTGATTCGGGCGATGTGGCGACCCAGGGCGCATCATGGATCGATGCGCTGGGTGACCTCGAGCGCGGCGTGGCCGGGCTGCGTCTCGCCCGGCTTCGAGCGGAGGATCACGGCGAGTTGTCGCCAGGCGTGGAGGCCGCCTACACCCGAGCGTTGGAGATCTACGCGGCATTGGGTGCGACGATCGTCGCGATTTCAATGCCCCGGCCATTGGATGAATACATGCGCCGCGCCGGCGACATCATGAGCGCCGAGAGCTACGCGACACTCGCCGAATGGGTCGATGACGATCGCAGTCCGATCGATCCGTTCATCCGTTCGCGCGTCCGGCGAGGTCGGGACATCGATGCGAGAGATTATCGCCGGTTGCTGGATTATCGGGGGAAGGTCCAAGTTGAGATGGCCACCGTTTTCGATGGGATCGACGCCCTGATCCTGCCCACTTGTCCCATGGCCGCTATTCCGGTTGCCGCGGTGGACGAGAGTGTCACCCCCTTGAGTCGCCTGGGTCGTTTCGTGAATCTGCTCGATCTGTGCGCCGTGGCTGTTCCGGCCGGCTTGGAGAATGGCCTGCCGGTTTCGATTCAAATCATCGCGCCGTGTTTCCAGGACGCATTGGCGCTGCGAATCGCGCGGGCCTTCGAAGCGGCGACCGATCGCTCGCTGTACCTTGCGGCGACAATTTGAGCAAGCCGCTCGTATGACGCGCGTTGTCGTCATCGGCGGCGGTGTCATTGGCGTGACGACCGCCACCGCCATTGCCCGTCGAGGCTTGAAGGTGACCTTAGTGGAGCGGGCAGAGACACTGGGGGGCGGCGCGACGGCACGTAACGGCGGACAGCTGTCTTATAGCTACACGGACGCGCTTGCCGCCCCCGCCATTCTTCGCGACCTGCCGCGCTTGCTGGCGGGGCTCGATCCAGCATTTCGTGTCCGCGTCCGCCTGACCCCGCAGTTCATCACGTGGATAATGAGATTTCTAGGCAATTGCACCGTATCCCGGTTCACCGAGAACACGCGTGCCGTCTTGCGGCTTGCGCTGTTGTCTCGATTGGCGCTCATCCGCCTGAGACGCAGCTTCCCTGATCTTGCCTTCAATCATTGTGCGGCCGGCAAACTCCATGTCTTTGATGACGCCGCAAAATTGAAGGGGGCGAGCGCGTCGATTCCACTCAAGAACCAACTCGGCTGCGAGCAGCGCCTGCTATCCCGTAATGAAATGCTGGCCATCGAGCCTGCGCTGTCGGGGAGCGGTCGACCCTTTGTGGGAGGCATTTACTCCCCCCTCGACGAAGCGGGCGATCCACATGCTTTTACGCACGCATTGGCGGCGATCGCAGCACGCGACTATGGCATGGACATCATGCCCGGCACCGGGGCCGAGCGCTTCATTGTCGACCGCGGCAGGATTCGCGCGGTGGAAACATCACGCGGCCCCATCCAGGCAGATGTATTCGTGCTGACCACCGGACCCGATGTGCCTTCACTCGCGCGAACGGCAGGTCTGCGAGTTCCCGTCGCGCCCATGAAAGGCTATAGCATCACGCTTCCCGCGACCGAAGATGCGCCGGTCATCAGCATCACTGATACGCGCGCCAAAATCGTGTTTTGCCGTTTGGGTGATCAACTCCGAATCGCCGGCATGGCGGAACTCGGGCGGGTCGATAGGAACATCGATGAACACCGCATCGACATGTTATTGAATGCGGCGAGAACCTGCTTACCGATGGCGGCCCACTGGCATGAGGACCCGCATGCATGGGCGGGTTTGCGACCGATGACTCCAGACTGCCGACCCATCATTGGCGCGACCCGGATATCGAACTTGTTTCTCAATTGCGGTCACGGGATGCTTGGGTGGACCTTGGCCTGCGGGAGTGCAGAATTGACGGCCGGCTGGGTGGCCGGGGAAGACCTTGGAGAAGGGTCTCTCGCAATTGCCAATGACTTCCGTCTTGCAAGATTTTAATGGCCGGCGGCGGGTGACTCCCCGCGCCGCTCGCGACATACGAATCACGCCGGCGCGGGTGCACGCGCGCGGAATTGTCCGGGTGCAAGACCGAACTCCTGGTGAAATTGCCGAACGAAATGGGAGCAGTCGCAAAACCCGGTGCGCAGCGCCACTTCCGTAACCGTTTCCTGCGAATTCTGCAAAAGCCATTTGGCGTAGCGCAAACGGGCCTGGCGCAAGTATGCGGCCGGCGACTGGCCGAATTCCGCCTGAAACAATCTGGCGAGCTGCCGCCCGCTTATACCGACTTGCTTTGCGATCCACTCCGGCGACATTGCCCGGAGTAGGCCTTGTTCTATCAAAAATACTGCGCGCCGCACGCGGGGATCCGCAACTCGCGTATAGCCGATCGCTTGGGAAACCGCCATTTGAGAAGTGTCCGTCCGGTTCGGCACGGTCATCTGATGCACGACTTTCGTCGCACGATCCTGTCCGCAACGCTGAGCGACGAGATGCGCTGCAAGACTTATGACGGATATGCCCCCGGCGCAGCTCAAGCGGTCGCCGTCATCGACGTAGTCGACGTTCGTGATGGAGTGGACCTGAGGAAACATCCTCTTGAATTCCTGCATATGATACGGATGCAGGCAAACCCGCCGTCCGTCGAGCAATCCGGCGCTTGCCAGAACGAATGTTCCCGTACAAATGCCCAACAATGCCACGCCTGCGGCGGCGGCTTGCTTGACAAAGGCGCGAGCTTCAGGTCGTGCCCGGCCGGTGCTGCGCAGAAGTCCGCCGATGACGGCGATGTAGTGAAACTGTCGGGGATCGAGGAAGGGAGCATCGGCACGGATCTCCACGCCGCTGCTCGCGACAACCGCAGACCCGCGCGTAGGGCCCATGATGGTCCAGCTACACCGCAGCTTGCGGCTGTTGTCGGCACGATCGGCTGCATGCCGCAAGGCATCGATCAGTCCGGCGAGAGACAGCAGCGGGAACTCCGGCCACAATACAATCCCGATATTCAGCTCGTGAACCACCGCCTTGTGCAGACGCGAATCGATCTCGTCGTCGATGAGATCAACGAGTTCACGGCCGCTGTTCCCGATGTTTGAAGACTTACTCGAGCCGGTTTTTGCCATGTCAAAATTATTCCATGTTTTGACCGTCTCCTACAATGCATAATTCAGATGGCATGTCAGCGTTGTGGACGCAACGCTAGCGAGCGAAAGGATGGACAGCGCATGTTCTGGAAACACCGATACACCGTGCTGGGACTGCTGTATACCGCAACCGGGCTCTGCTATCTCGATCGGATGGTCATGGCGAGCGCGCTGCCTTTCATCGCGAAGGAGCTGAATTTATCGCCGCTGGGCGTCGGGCAGGTGTTTAGCGCATTTTTCGTGGGGTATGCCGTCTCGCAAATTCCGGGCGGCCTCATGGCGGACCGTTATGGGCCCCGGCCCATGCTCACCGGCACCATTCTCTGGTGGTCCCTCATGACGGGCTTGACCGCGCTCGCTCCGGGACTGCTTGCGCTTTTGCTGACTCGTATCCTCTTCGGTCTGGGTGAAGGGCCATTTCCGCCCGCTGCGTACAAGACGATGGCTGTCTGGGTGCCGCGCTCCGCATTGGGACGGGCCAGCGGGCTACAGCAAGCTGCCACGGCGGTCGGCGCCACGGTCGCGCCTCTATTCGTCGCGGCCGCGGTCCTTAGATGGGGTTGGCGGTCGAGTTTCTATCTGCTGATCCTCCCCGGGTTCGCGCTGGCCTTCCTCATGTGGCGCTATATCAGGAACTCACCGCAGGAGAGCGGCCGAGTTTCCCGCCAGGAATTGGCCGACTATGGGATACCCTCGCCACCGGTTCCGGCCGACAAAGCGTCTCTAGCGACGACGTTGCGAATGCCCGCCGTGGTGTGGTGCGCAATCAGCTTTTTCTTGGCAAACAGCGTGGCTTGGGGCCTGATGAACTGGCTGCCGACCTATCTGCTGGGGACGCGCGGCTTCAGCGTACAGAAAATGGGCTTTTACGCCGCAGTGACCAACCTGGCCGGTGTCGCGGGTTACGTCCTTGGGGGATATCTTTGCGATCGCTATTTTCGCAATCACCTGAAAATACCGATCATCGGAGGCTTGCTGATCAGCACCACGTTCACTTATCTTGCGGCGATTGCACCTGACGGGGTGTCCGCCGTATTTTGCCTCGTTCCCGTTTTCCTGTTTTCCAATGTGGTCGCCACCGCACTCTCGACAATTCCGCTGGTCATGGTACCCAAGCATGCCGTCGGCGCCGCATTTGGTGTGGTCAATACGGCCGGACAATTATCGGGAATCCTGTCGCCTCTGCTGATCGGCTGGGTGCTTACGGAGACGAAGGGGCGCTTCGACATCGTCCTGTATGGGATGGTCATGTTGACGTTGGTGGCGGTGTATCCAGCGTGGCGAATCAGGCAGCCAGCGCCTCCCACAGCGTTATCCGCGTCCGCGTGACTTTATAAGCCGCCAGAATCGACCACGTTCCATTTGTATCGATTGCGATGTACTATCGTTCCAGGCTGTTGCATCGATATCGATACATTTCAATCCCTGCGGCTTTGCTGGGGCCGCTACCCGGAGGTGTTCAAATGAACGCACAGTCTCAGAGGCTTGCGCTCGTCACGGGCGGTGCCAAGGGGCTCGGCGCTGCCATCGCCCAGCGTGTAGCCCATGCGGGGTATCGGGTGGCGGTCTTGGACCTCAAGCGGTCCGAGTGCGAGGCGCAGATCGCGGGGCTGCCCGGCAGCGGTCACGTCGCGCTCGCCGCCGACGTCACCGACGAGCGCCAGGTTCATGCGGCATTCGAGGCATTGGCGGCTGCACCGGACCTCGTGGTCAATAATGCCGGAGTGGTACGTTTCGGTTCCCTGCTCGAGCAGACCGTGGACGACTTTCGCGCCGTTATCAACATCAATCTGGTCGGCACTTACATCGTGGCGCGCGAGGCCGCATTGCGCATGGTCAAGCGCGGCAGCGGCGTCATCATCAACTTGACGTCCATCAACGCGGTGACGCCTGGACCGGGCGCCGGCGCTTATCCGGCATCGAAGGCTGGCGTCGCGAAACTGACCGAGCATCTCGCCCTCGAACTCGGGCCGCTCGGCGTTCGCGTGAATTGCGTAGCGCCCGGCTTCATCGATGGTGGCATGTCGACTCCGGTGTATGCCGATCTCCGTGTCCGCGAGCTCAGGGGTGGTGCGGTTCCTCTAAAGCGTCTCGGTACCGTGGAGGACGTCGCCAATGCGGTTGCGTGGTTGGCCTCCGAAGAGGCGGCGTACATCACGGGGCAGCAGCTAATCGTCGATGGTGGCGTCGCCAACAGCGTTCTCATGCAACTGCCGCGTAAAGCAGAGTAAGCCGTGTCACACGAGCGACCCCGTGCCGTGCTTGGAGAGCGTCTCGCCCAAGATCCCGAGCCACGGTTCAAAGTGTCGCCAATGGCCGAGTCCGCTACGATAAATGCGGCGTCTCACCTGTTCGGAGCTCGCGGTTTGAACCGCACGCGCGTTCTCCCAGAATCTCGTGCAACTCGCTTCGAACGGTAGGCCGAGAAACTCCAATAGGGCTCCCGCTTCGGAGTCGATGTCATTGACGAGACTCTCGTAGTGCAGTCGGTAAATGACTCCCGGTCGGGAGGTCAGCGCTGCATTCATGGCGTGCACGTAGGCGCAGTAGAACTCTCCGACTTCCGATAGCGAATACGAGAAGTGCTGCCCGCGCGCAAAGTGTTGTTTGAAGTTCGACACGCAACAATCCATCGCGTCGCGCCTGACATCGATGATTTTGGCATTGGGCAGTATCAGCGAGATCAACGCCACGTGAAGCCAGTTATTCGGCATCTTGTCGATGAAGAAGGGCTTATCGGTTTTCCGATAGACGAGGCTGCTGCGAATATAGGATTCTCCAAGCTCCTCGATATCGGAACGTTCCAGTAACTCGATCGATTCAGGATAGAGGCCTTTACCTTTGCTGTTCGTTTTTTTCGCGATGACACCTGCCAACAAGGAGATTTCGGCAAGCTCCTTGGTGCCCTCGATCAGCGAGTGACTGGCGAGGATCTGTTCGACCAGCGTCGATCCCGACCTCGGCATGCCGACGACGAAGATCGGGGCTCTCGAGTCGCAACCGGCGCCGTGCAGATCCCGAAAGGCTTCGGACGACAGGAATGCGGTGGTTCGACGAGCGATGCCCCACGTCTCGGCGGCGTCGTACCGGATCTGGGAACGACGCACTGCATTGCCCTTCAAATAATGATCGAACGATGTTTCCCACGCGGTTCGATCCTCGTGAGCCGCGCCCAGCGCAAAGTGCAGGTGCAAGCGATCGGTGGCCGACAAGTCCTTGCCTGCCAGAATCTCATTCATCGCATCGATGTCCGCGTCCGTCAGCACGCGGGACTTGAGGTTCGCCAAACTCCACCAGCCTTCCCCGAGGGTTCGCCGTAAGCATATGCAGCGCCGATAGGCCGCGACGCTCTCCTCACGGCGTCCGATGGTCTTCAGAGCGTGGCCGTAATTCATCCACAGGTGGGGGTCGCCCGGACGACTCGTCAACACGCGCTCGAATTCGCCGACGGCATCCTCGTAATTGCCGAGTCGGCTATGAACCGCACCGTGTAGATTCCGATAGGCCGGACTGTCCGGATCATCTTCCAGCAATATCTCTATCTGGGCGGCCGCCTCGGCGGACCGATGCTGCCGGTGCAGCACGATCGCCAGATTGAAACGTGCGCCGGCAAAACTCGGGCAAAGTTCCAGGGCTCGTCTGAGGAGATTCTCCGCGTCCTCGTAGCGACCAATCCGTCCCGCCACCTCCGCCAACATGCGAATCGCTGCGACGTCGGTGGGATTGCGTTGCAGGAATGGTTTGAGAAGGCGCTCTGCATCGCCGACCTCGTTCCGCACCAGCGCTATTCCCGCCTGCATGAGTACGGGGTCGCTTTGCGCCGTTGCGACGTGCTTGAGATACGCCGTATCGGCGGCGGCGAAGTCCCCTTCGAGTACCAGTCGATCGGCGAGTAGCCGCCAGGGACCTTCGACATCGCGTGTGATTTTAGCGGCCATTACCTCACTGAAATCCGCACGATCCGGCGCTTCCTTGCCGGCGGAAGTCGAGGCGCTGAGATGGTTATTCCCTTCGGTCATCAAAACCGCTGAGCGATCTTGATACCGAAGAACTGCGGCTTGGTCACGTAATCTCGCGCGTACTGGCCGCAAACACTGACGACGCAGACGGTGTTCTTGCTGAGCACGCCGCGCTCGTCGAAGGCGTTCTGGATGAATGCTTCATACGTCCAATTGCCATTTGAGCCTCCCACCGAAAAGTCGGCCGTCGTAAATCCAGAATCCGGCCCTAATTCCTGCTCACCGACGGTGGTCACATAACTCGTCGAGGAGCTCTGATGATTGAGTCCCCCCTGGACAAACGCATCAGTGCCGGCCAATTTCGTCTCATACCTTGCCGTGGTGTTGAGTTTGAGCCGCGGTTGAAGCGGAAGCGGTGTGCCCTTCGGTGCATAGAGAGCGCCGCCGTTCGCTACATCGCAGCCATTGGACACGTCACAAATATTGGTCGTCAGATGCGCATCGAGGTACGTCACGCCGCCGGAGAGGATCCAGTGATTTGCGACCCGCCAATTGAAGTTTCCTTCAATGCCTCTGGAAATGGCGTCTCCGACGTTATCGATCGCGGCGAGGCCGTATATGCCGGGCAGGGAATATTGGATGTTCCTCCATCGCTCCAGGAAAATGTCCCCGTTGACGATGAGCCGGTGATCGAGCCAACTCGTTTTCCAGCCAACCTCATAGTTCGTCAGGGTGTCCGCCACATACTGGGTTGGCGCCACCGTTTGTCCCAAGGCCGTGTAACCCGGATTGCCGCCGCCCGGTCTGAAGCCGGTCGAATACGTGAAGTACACGAGATGTTGCGGATCGATTTTCCAGCTGAAGCCGGCTTTGTGTGTTTCTCCGTTCTGGCTATAGCTCGTCTTGTTATTCAGGCAAGTCTGCTCGGTTTGTCCCGGTCCCGGACAGTCGGTCGCGATGGAACTCGCTTGGCCGCCAAAGCCTACATAGTGGCTGGACGCATGAAACCCTCTGACGCCGGCGATGAGAGTCAGGTTTTGCAGCAGGTCGAACTGCGCCTCGGTGAACACGGCCGCATTCTCTTGTTGGCCACTGGAGAAATCCGCAAACACATCGTTGGGATTGGCGCCCGGCACAGGCGGACTGAAGGGATTGACGGCTTTCGATAAGCCGATGATTTCGTAGTCGTCGGAGACATAATCCCAGATCCGCTGATAGAACAACCCGGCGGTGACGCGCGCCCTATCCTCGGCCGGAGAGACCACTCGAAACTCGTGCGCGGTCTGGTGGTCGCGACTTTGGGTGTGATAGACCTGCGTAGGATTGATATCGTGTCCCAGAGCGTCTTTCAGATAGTTGTAGTCGACATAGCTGTCGTAGGCCACGCTGAAATAGGAATAGTCGGCCGTTTGTTCGATGACCCGATCGTGATAAGCACCGGTGTAGGTGACATCCCAGTCGCTGATCTTGCCTTGGACGGCGAGCGAGCCTAAGAACCATGTGTCGCGGCGATCGTTAGGGGTAAAATCATGCAGCTCCAAATCACCGACTCGCGGATCGTAAAGCCACTCGCCATCGGTCCTCGTCTGCTGACCTATGACAGACGGCGTGAGCGTCCAGTTGCTTGCCAGGTCGACCTTCAGAGCCGCACGGCCACCGACGATCTCGGCGTTGTTGTAGTCATTCTTGGCATACGCCGCGTTGTTGATGGTGAGTGGCGCATTGACGACGGATCCGTCCGCCAAGGTGTGTGGCCGAAGGTACGTCCGATCAGCGAATGTATTGTCTATATAGCCACCGTCGCGCTCGTAAAACCCAACGATACGCAATGCCATGGTGTCGCTCAGCGGCACATTGACGAAGCTCTCCAGGATTCCGCCGGCGCCGCCGCGCCCGAATTTATCGCCCTGGAGGTCGTAGCCCGCGGCGAATTTCGTGGGATCCGGCTGATTGGTGACGATTTTCAGGGTACCCGCGAGAGAACTGGCGCCATACAAGGTGCCTTGGGGGCCCGAGAGGGCTTCGACCCGATTGATGTCGTAAAGATGAAGGTCGATGGCGGAGACGGCGCCGGCGGGATTTGAGCCGCTGGAGGCGATAGGCGTATCGTCTATATAGAGTCCGCTCGTCGGGGCGCCCGTGCGTGTGGTGATTCCGCGAAATGAAATTTCCGCCTGCCCCGGGCCAAATGAATCGATGCTCACGCCGGGCAGCAGTTTGGTGTAATCGTCCAAACTGGCGACTTGGTGCTGGGTCAGTGTGGTGCTGTCGAGTGCCAGTATGCTGACCGGCACGTCCTGGATGCTCTCCGCGCGCTTGCTGGCCGTCACGATGATTTCGTCCAATGGCCGGGACGTGTCTGCGTCGCCGCCGACGGTTTGGGCAATCGCGGGTGTCCCTAGGAGCGCCGCGACGGACGCAAATATCAACCGATTCGCCGTGCTCTTGGAGGCTTCCGTTCGGAGACCGCCGACGCCCATCGAAGACTTTGAACCCGCCTCAACTTTGGACCTGAGGCACTTGGACAGAAGTTTCCGCTTGCGGCTACGTGACATTTACATCCCCTTGGCGATTGTGTACGAGTTGCTGACGATCGACTGCTGCGGGCTCTTGAGAGCCTCCCTTGTAATCAAACGCCCGTTCTGCGCCCGCTCTGCCTTCTCTTCGCCACGGCCCCCAACAATCGCCAACTCTCCGCCGGCACTCCAATACGATGATCAATCCTCCATTGGCTTGCGCATCGCCCGAGCCTATTGCCATCTACCGTTGATTCAGAAAATATATCATCAAGATTGGGCGCGTCGAGCGCATTCGTTGCGCGCACAGCAACGAAGCGCCCAGGGAATGTCATTGAAAGTGCCGTTAGGCGGCGGGAATATCGCTACGAAATCCGCATGAAACACTTCACATTCAACGCTTCGCTATGCGCGGCGCTCCTCTCCGCGATCCTAATGTCGTCAGGCACGGACGTGCTCGCCGCCGATACCCACCGTGCGGCACCCGCCAAGCCGGATCCGCTGGTTGCCATGTTCGTTTGGTGGAACGCGGCTTACAAACAGAAAGACGGCTTCACGGCGGAGGCGTTCTCCCATTACTTCACGCCGGATGCAATCATGCGCATCAACGGCAAGGACCGAAGCGTCGGTCTCGAAGACCTCGCCAGCCATTTCCGCGCTATCCAGGCGCGGACCGAGAGCGTGGTCATCGAGCTGCCCTTCCTGGACGAGTTCGCATCGCCATCGGGTGACCGAATATTCACGCACCATTTCGTGAGCGCCCGCGAGAACGGCAAAGCAAGCCGGGAGCGAGTCATGGGCTATGCCGCCATCAGAAACGGCAAGATCTCCCTGATCAACTTCGTGAGCCTGCCGGATGAGCCGGCTCCAGACAGCGCCGGAAAATGAAAAATTGACGGTATGTGGGGATTGGCAACGTCTGGCCGCGCCGCGGCCGGCGTGGTCCATTGATTAGATAAAGGGAGACACCTATGAGACATCGATTCGACGCGCGTCGGCGTCAGCGCATGCGGCTGCTCGCGTGCGGCTCGGCCGCAATGGTCTTCGGCTGCCACGCGGCACCTCTGCTCGCGGACGAGTCCTCCGCGGACACCCTCGAGACGGTCGTCGTGACCGCGCAGCGCCGCGCGGAAAATGCCCAGGACGTGCCGATCAGCCTTACCGTATTCAGCGCGACGGAGGTCGAGCAGCAGAATTTCCAGGGCGTCGAGAGCTACTTCGCCTTGACGCCGAACGTCAGCTTTACCTCGGAAGGCACCCGCGATCGCAAGGAGTTGGCACTGCGCGGTATCAGCGATCAGCTCTCGCCCGACAACACCATTAGAGAGGGCAGCTTTGGATTCTATATCGATGAGTTCAATGTCGCGCAGGGAACCTCCAATCCGGAAATCGTCGACATCGATCAGATCGAGGTCTTGCGCGGACCCCAGGGTACGTATTTCGGCCGCAACTCGGTCGGCGGTGCGATCAACATCACCACGAAACAGCCGACCAACGACTTCTTCGCGGAAGCGAGCGCCCAATATTCGAGCTTCACGACGGTCGACGCCCATGGAATTCTCAATCTACCGCTGATCGACCACACGCTGGCGCTGCGCCTAGTGGCCCGAGAAGAGAAGAGCGACGGCAATATCGATAACGTCAATTCGATCGGCGGCGGCAACGACAGCAAGTACACCTACGGCAAGGTGATCGTGCGCTACACTCCGACCGAAAACTTGACCATCGACCTTACGGGCGTGGTGACCTCCGAAAGCGTTGCGATGCGTAACGGTGTTCCGTCGGGTGTTTTCGGCGATTTCGGCTGCGAACTCTATGGCGGCTCACCGTATAGCAAGCCCAACCCGGGCTACCTCGGACCGACGCGCACGCCGTTCGTGTGTCCCTACTCTCCGGTCGACCCTGACGGGCTCGGCGTCTATCCAAACAACGTCAATACCGTGAATTTCAACCGTCCCCAGGACGATGGCACGCACTTCAGCTATGCCACCAACCGCGTCAAGTATGCGGCCGACAATTTCACCGTCACCAACGTCTTCGGCTTTCTCTATTCGAATGAAGTCGAAGGCGGCGATATCGACGGGTCCGGCCTCGACCTGTTCTACGAAGGGGAGTCGATCAAGCGCAGTTCGGTCAGCGAGGAACTGCGAGTCCAGTCGGTGCCGGCCGCCGGGAGCGCCTTCGATTGGACGGGTGGCTTCTATTACGGCCACGACTACGGCCACGTCAACCAGTACACCTACGCGGGCTCTGTCGGCGCGGCACTGTTCGGCGTGCCCAACGGCTATGAGCTCACCTCGTCGCTCGGCGACTCCTCGGACTACAGCGATGCCTTGTTCGGCGAAGTCATCTGGCATGCCGCTTCGTCCCTGTCGTTCACCCTGGGCGCCCGTTATACGCACGAGGTGGTGTCGAACGACGGCTACAACACCTCGGGCACCGCGGTGCTGAATTACGTCGACGGCAGCGCGAGCTTCAACAATTTCTCTCCGCGCCTTACCGCCTTTTACGCGCTCGACAATCAGACCAACCTGTACGCGACGGTATCGCGGGGCTTCAAGGCCGGGGGCGTCGAGGCGCAGCCCGTCGCCGAGGGCGGCAACCAGATCTACAAGCCCGAGACCTTGTGGAACTACGAGTTCGGCGTGAAGAACGAAAGCGCCGACAAGCGTCTGCGCCTGGATGCCGACGTGTTCTTGATGAACTGGAAGGACATCCAGGCGGATTACTCCATCGGGGAGGTTTCGGGCGGCGGCGTGTCGTTCATCACCGGCATTGCCAATGCGGCTTCCGCGCGCAGCTACGGCTTCGAAACTGAAATGACCGCGCTGGTCGCCGCCGGCCTCACCGTCGGCGCCGGCGCCGGCTACGACCGGGCCTACTACGTCAGTTTCGCGAACGCGGAGAGCGGTCTCGGTACGACTGGCAATCTGTCCGGCGCGACGCTGCCGAATGCCCCCAAATGGACCGTGCACGCCGATAGCCAGTACACGCGCAACTTCACGGCCGAGGACTCGGGTTTCTTGCGGCTCGAATGGCACTACAAGGGCGGCATCGTGTCCGATCAGAATTCCGAGTTTCACAGCGGATTCCCATGGGACGTGCCCTCGTACAACGTATGGAACCTGCGGGCGGGATATACCCACGCGAACTGGACGGTCACGGCGTTCGATGAGAACTTCCTGAACACGAAGTACTATACGAACGCCTACGAGAAGGCCTTCGTCGACGGCATGTTCATCGAGCCGGGGTACCGTAACATCGGCGTCAGGCTCACGGTGCGAACCCAGTAAAAGCATGCGGCACGCGTGATCCGAATCATTGCCGCGAGCCTCGCCTTGGGGGCGTTGGGCGCGGCTGGCGGGCTTCCCGGGAAAGCGGCGTGCGCCGCGCCCGTTCCCGGTACTCCCGTCAACTCGGAGTCCCAACGCTTTGCTGATTTTCTGGAGTCGGTCTATCAACGCACCCTGATCGAGAGCCCGCAACTCGCCACGGAATTCGGGTCGAAGGCGGGTTATGATCGATGGGACGATGAGTCCGAGCGCGCACTCACCGCCCGCGCCGCCGAGAACCGCCACAACATCGAGGCGGCGCAACGCCGCTTCGACTACGCCAAGCTCGACGCCGCCTCGCGGCTGCAATATCGGGTGTTCATCGACGAGCAGCGGTTGTTCCTCGAGCGTTATCGCTGGCGGAATCACTTCTATGCGCTGAACCAGATTGTCGGCCTGCATATCGACGTGCCCGGAACTTTGACCGGTAAACAGCCCTTCGAGGACGAACGCGACGCAGAGGCTTACATCCGGCGAATCCGCGCGGTCGTCCCGGCGTTCCGTGATCTCATCGCGCACATGAGGACCGAAGCGCGCCAGGGCGTCTACATGCCGCGGAGCGTCTATCCGCTTCTGATCGAAGGCGCGCGCAACGTCGTCACGGGCGCGCCGCACGATGCGGGTCCCGACAGTCCCATCTATTCGGATTTCAAGCGGCGGCTGGCAGGCCTCGGACTGTCCGACACGCGCGAGCGGCAGTTGCTCGCCGAAGCCCGGGGGGCTCTCATCCTCGAGCTTCAGCCCGCATACGCCGCGCTGGTCGACGAGCTCAACAAGGAAGCGGTTCGCACGCCGATCACGGGCGGCGTATGGCAACTTCCCGACGGTGACGCCTTCTACGCGTTCCTCATCCGTCAGTTCACCACCACCGACATGACTCCGGCCCAGATACACGAGATGGGGCTCGCCGAAGTCGCTCGCAGCCAGGAAGAAATCGGCGCGCTCATGCGCAGGATCCACTTCAACGGAACGGTGCGGGAATTCATGGCGAAGGTGAAGGCGGACCCGCGCAATTACGAATCGAACGACGACGCCGGCCGCACCGCCTATCTCGATCGCGCGCGGAGCATCGTCGCCGACATGCAGGGGAAGATCACCGATGCCTTCGAGGCTCCCGCCCCATTGCCGCTGCGCATCGTGCGGACCGAAGCCTACAAGGAAGCATCCTCGCCGCCGGGCTTCTACGAGCCCGGCTCGGCGGACGGCGGCCGACCGGGCACCGTGTATCTGAACCTCGCGGACATGCGGCTATGTCCGCTCGATGAGCTCGAGGATCTGCTCTATCACGAGGGTGTTCCCGGCCATCACATGCAGATCTCCACCATCCTGGTGGACCGGTCCATCCCGAACCTTCGCAAGGTAAACGAGTGGTGGCAGGACAGCGCATTCGTCGAAGGATGGGGGCTCTACGCCGAGCGACTCGGCAAGGATCTCGGGTTCTATCGGGACCCGTACTCAGAGTTCGGCCTGCTATCGGGCGAGCTATGGCGCGCGAGCCGCCTGGTCGTCGACAGCGGCCTGCACTACAAACACTGGACGCGCGAGGAGGCGATCCAGTACCTGAACGACAATACGCCGAGTCCGGAGGCGAGCAACGTGCGCGCGGTCGATCGCTATCTTGCCGTCCCCGGACAAGCGACTTCGTTCATGGTGGGCATGCGACGGTTCGTCGCCGAGCGCGAGCGGGCACGCCAGGCCTTGGGCGCGCGCTTCGACGTGCGCGAGTACCACGCACAGGCACTGGGAAGCGGCTACATACCTTTATGGGCGCTGACCGAAAAGGTCGACGCCTATATCCGTGGGGTCTCGGCGACAAACCCAAGATAGTCCATACTCAGGCGACCGTGCTCGAACGACGAGGGCCAGAGTACTTGCAGGACTTAAACCTCCGCTATCTTTACGAAGCGGCCAAGCTGGGTTCCATGCGCGCAGCCGCCGATAGCCTGGGCGTCGCCGTATCGTCGGTGAGCCGCCAGATATCGCAGCTCGAAGCGGAGATCGGGCTCGCCCTCATCGAGCACGGCCGGCGCAACATCAAGCTCACCGAGAGCGGCAAGCTATTGATCGAGCATTATTCGGACCAGCTGCGCCTCTACGAGGCGTTCGAGGCAAAGCTTTCCGATCTCAAGGGCTTGCGCACCGGCCGCATCTTGCTCGCCGTGGGCGAGGGGTTCATCGGCCAGCCGCTCTCCAATATGCTGGTGCGGTTCAACGCGAAGTACCCCGGCCTCTTCATCAACGTGCACATGTCGGCGTCCTCGAACGAGGTGGTGCAGCTCGTCTCCGACGACGATGCGCACTTGGGTCTCGTATTCCAATCGGCCGACGATCCGCGCATCCGGGTGCTTGCCTCGGTGCGTCAGCCGCTCTGCGCGATCATGAGCTCCGGGCACGCGCTCGCGAGTCACAAGCTCTTGAAGCTGGCGGATCTGGGCGGATACTCGCTGTGCCTGCCCGAGTCCTCGTTCAAGAGCCGGCAGCTCCTGCAGATGGCGGAGACCGATGAGCGGCTCTCGCTACAGCCCAGCATCACGGCCAACTCGCTCACACTGCTCAAGAGCCTGCTCAGCACGGGTGATTTCTACACCGTCTTGCCGATACTCGCCGTCAGCAGGGAAATCGAGAGCGGACAGCTGGCCGCCGTCCCCATCGACAGTCCCGCCTTGCAGGAGACGTCGGTGCAGCTCATCAGCCGGCTCGGACGTCGCCTGCCGCCCGCTCCCTTGCGCATGATCTCGGCGCTGACCGCTCATCTCGAGGCCTGCGGGGGGCGATTCGACACGGCGAAAATTCCGCTCGTGGCATCGGCCGGGTCGTAGCAGACAACGCTCTCACAGTTTGCCGCAAACGCAATTCAGTTGGGCGGGAATGTTATTGATCGGGCGCCTCCCTCTCGCGCAGCATCTATGACATGCGCATCGAGATCGGACCGGGGTACCAAATTTCGCGCATCATCAAGGGGGGCTGGCATCTCGCCGGCGATCACGGCGCTGTCGACCGTGAACAGGCCCTGCATGACATGGCCGCCTTCGCCGAGGCGGGAATCACGACGTTCGACTGCGCCGACATCTATACCGGGGTGGAAGCGTTGATCGGCGACTTCCGCGCCCGCTACTCCGAGCTCGCGCGCGCAGTTCAGGTGCATACGAAGTTCGTGCCGGACCTCGGCGCGCTGAGCCGGGTCGACGGCGCCCTGGTCGAGCGGGTGATCGACCGGTCGCTCGCGCGGCTGCGCATGGAGAGGCTCGATCTCGTGCAATTTCACTGGTGGGACTACGGGGTCCCAGGCGCCGTGGATGCGGCCCTCGTCCTCACGCGGCTCAGGGAAAAGGGCAAGATCGCCCAGATCGGCGTGACCAACTTCGATGTGCCCCATCTGACGGAGCTGCTCGATGCGGGCGTGCCCGTCATTTCGCTCCAGGCGCAATACTCGCTGCTCGACGATCGTCCCGAGCGCGGCATGATCGATCTGTGCCGGGCGCGCGGCATCGCGCTCCTCTGCTACGGAACCGTGGCCGGCGGCTTTTTGTCCGAACGATGGGTCGCGCGCCGCGAGCCGGGCGCCGAGCTCACCAACCGCTCCCTGATCAAGTACAAGTTGATCATCGAGGATTTCGGCGGCTGGGACCTGTTCCAGCGCTTGCTATCGACGCTCGAGCGGATCGCCGTCAAGCACCGCTGCGACATCGCCACGGTCGCTTCGCGTGCGATGCTCGATCGCGAGCAGGTGGCCGCCGTGATCGTCGGCGCCACCAACGCGTCGCATCTCGCCGCGCATCGCCGGATCGAGATGCTGAAGCTCGACGCCGCCGACCGGCAGGCGATTCAAGCGGTCCTGCGCGAGCGGCGTGGACCGCAAGGCGATGTGTACGGCCTGGAGCGCGACCGCTCCGGGCGCCACGGGCGCATCATGAAATATAATCTGAACCGCCTCGACGCCTAAGCGAGAATAGCCATGCAACAGTCCATCGTGAGTTCTGGTCGATCAGCGAGCGCCGCCGGGCGGCTCGCCGCGCTGGCGGTCGCCGCGCTGGCGGCTGCGGCCGCCGTAGCGGCGCGCGCCGAGTCCGGCAACGCCGCATCCATCGCGCTGCTGGGCGCCACGGTCGTCGCCACCGACAGCGGCACCGAAATCCCGAATGCGGTGGTGCTCATCAGCGGGGATCGAATCGTCAAGGTGGGGCCGGCTGACTCGACGCCGATCCCCGCGGACGCGAAACGCATCAGCCTGCCGGGCAAGTGGCTCATCCCCGGCCTGATGAACATGCATGTGCACCTCGGCCTCAAGCTCCCGGGTGCGGCGGGCGACTCCCTCGTTGAAGAGACGGACACCGAGGAAGTGTTGCGCATGGCGGGTAATGCCCGCCGATCGTTGCTGGCGGGCGTGACGACGCTGCGCCTGGTCGGCGAGGATCACGGCACCGATTTCGCGCTGCGCGCGGCCATCGACCGGGGTGAGGTGGTCGGCCCACGCATCAAGACCGCGGGCGAAGTGATCGTGCCCACCGGCGGGCATGGATCGATGGAGGCCGACGGTCCCTACGCACTCGCTCACGTGGTGCGCAAACAGATCAAAGACGGAGCGGATTGGATCAAGATCGCCATCTCGGGCGGCATCTCCGACTCGCGCGGCAGCATCTCCGCGGCGCCGATGACCGACGAGGAGATGTCCACGCTCATCGAGGTGGCGCATCGCAACGGTATCAAGGTCACCGCCCACAATGGTTCGAGCGAGGCGGCGCGGCAGGCCCTGCGCTTCGGCATCGACGGCTTCGAGCATGGTTATCACTTGGATCTCGGAGTGCTCAAGGACATGAAGGCAAAGGGTGTCTGGCTGGTGCCGACCATCGTCGTGACGCAGCCCGGCGCGCTCGAGTTCTATCGCAAGATCGGATCGCCACCGTGGTATCTCGAGCGCGTCAAGGTCACCGGCGCCGATCACTGGGCGATGTTGCAAAACGCGATCAAGCTGGGGGTGAAGATAGCGCTCGGCACGGATCAGTTTCCGTTCGAGCCGAATGACGGCACCATCGCGACGGTCGCGGAGGCTGAACTGTATGTGAAGGCGGGCATGACACCGCTCCAGGCCCTGCAATCGGCAACCACCCAGGCTGCGCTCATGCTCGGGATGGATGCCGATCTCGGAACTTTGGGACCAGGCAAGTACGCCGACATCGATGCGCTCGATGCCGATCCCCTCAAGGACATCCACGCGTTGCGCACCATCGGCTTCGTGATGAAAGGCGGCGTCGTGATGCGCGACGACCAGGCGGAGTTCGAGGCGCGATAGGGCCGCGCGATTCAGCTCTGCTAGAGGCCGGCCTTACGCCGCAACCGCGGCCCGCGGCCGCAAGACGGTCAACGCAGCGCCGAGCGCAAACAGCGCGACGAGATAGCCACCCGCCGCGGTCAGCACGAGGGGCGGCCCCAACCCGGTTTTCGCATCGAATACATGCTCGGCGGCCAGAGCCACCGCGGTGGGCCCCAAGCCGGCGCCGAGCGCGACATTCAGGAAGAAACTCACCGACATGGCGAGTCCACGCGAACGGTTCGGCATGACGTCGAGGATGGCGGAGAAACCAACCGCGGTGACGATGCCCGAGAGGGCAAAGTACAGCGGAACCCCGGCGAGCACCACCGTGAACGTTGCCGAGTCCATCAACAGAGACACCGGCAGAATCAACACTCCGGCGACCCCACAGACCTTGAGCTTGCGGGGCCAGCCGCCGCGCACACCGGCTCTGTCCGACAAGACACCGCCGATGAGCACGCCGCCGCCGAATCCGGCCGTGAGCAGCAGTCCCAATTCAAGGCCGACCTGGGCGGCATCCTTCCCGAAGTCGCGGATCAAGAGCGTCGGCGACCACGCGCCCACGGCATTGTCGACGAAGGAGGCCGCGGCCAACACGAGGTAGATCGGCGCGACTCGCGCCCACGCGGCGCGGCTGCGCGCGTCGCCGCCCGGTATGCCGACGGCTGTCGCCGCAGTCGCTTCGGCGACACGGCGCGCAGGTTCGCGAATGATGAGTATCGCCAGAGCCCACAACAGTCCCGGTCCGCCAATCACCTCCAGCACCGTGCGCCACGGTGCCTGTGCGGCAAGCCCCGTGCCGGTCAGTGCGCCCGACTCGATGAGGTGTAATACGCCGCCGCCGATCAGAATCGCCGCGCCGTTGCCCATGGCAATGCCGCTCAAGAAAAATCCCACCGCGGTACCGCGGCGCGCCGGCGGAAAATAGTCGCTGATCAGCGATATCGCGGCGGGGGATAACGCCGCCTCGCCCAAGCCCACCACGATGCGGCTCGCGAAAACCTCGCCGAAGTCGCGCGCGAGACCGCAGCCGACGGTGCCCAGACTCCACACGATGACACCGGCGAAAATGAGGTTGCGTCGCGATATGCGGTCGGCCAGGAAACCCAACGGAACGCCCGCAATGCCGTAGACCACCGCGAACGCGGTTCCGAGCAGCAGGCTCATTTGCGTGTCGCTGATCCCGAGGTCGCCGCGAATGGGATCGACGATCAGACTCAAGACCTGGCGGTCGGTATACGAGAGGACCGCCGTGGCGATGAGAATCGCGACGACGGTCCAGGCGTACGGCCGGCTAGGATAATCGGACATGCGGCGGGATCAGTGCTTTGAGGTCTCGCCGTCGCCGTCGACGTCGCCGCCGAGCGGCGTCGCGGTCACCTCGGAACGGGTGAAGCGCCGGCGCCCCGTGCGAGTGATTCGAAAGCGCGTCGGACAATTCGGATCGGGACACGCAACCTCGGCATCGCTCGACATCCAATCATTCGGATCGGTGACGCGTTGCTTCGCCGGCAGCAGAGGCAGCAACGCCGCCAGCGAATAGATCGAAAAGCCCTGGCCAGGCGGCAGATTCAACATTTCCCCGTGCAGGTCGAAATAGTCCCCGAGGCGCGCCCCACAATAGATCTTGGCGTTGGGCGGTCCGATCACTTCGACATGCAAGTCGTAGAGTTCGAAATCGCCCGTCGCGCGATGCGTCCCCGGCATAGACATCCCTAAGTTTGTTAGCAACAGCTGACGTGGTCAATCAGATCGAAGTGGGTCATCAACATCAATAATATCCATCATGAACTCAACCCTTGTCTACACTCCACTGCCGCTTCATGCGGCTCCGCGTTGATCGAGTCGCCAAATGGGTGCGCGAGTGCGCTGGCGTACAGACTGATCGAGCGTGATCGTGCTCGAATAAGATCGAGAAAAAACGGCTTACTCGGAGACGGAAATGGATCTACTGATTCTATTAATCGTGCTGATAGTGCTATTTGGCGGTGGCGGAGGTCTCTATTGGGGCATGGGTGCGGGCTGGGGAATTGGTCCTATCGGTTTAATCATCGCCGCGCTTGTCATTGCTTATCTCGTATTTGGATATCGAGGCAGACGGAGTAGTCGACTCTAGCCCGTCAGGAGGGTGGATTTCGTCAAGGTGACGGGTTGCCGCCCTCCTGGCGTGTGGCGGTAACAGATCCGTGCCGATATGTGCGGTAACGTACAGACCGGGATGGCGATCCACGTCCAGATTCCTCACTCGCACGAAGTGCCCTTCCGGGCGCAGCTGTTGTGGCCGTCATTCGTGAGTGGAGCGAAAAAAGGAGCGGATCCTGAGCACAACTATTGGCGAGTGGATTTGAAGCGCGTTCCGGTTCGCGTACCTGGCGCGGTACAGGAGTTACTTCTTCCAATTGTAGTGGCGCTCGGGTTGTGCTGGATGGCTGGTGGGATCGAAACCGCTGCCGCTGCACCGTCGGCCGCAAGCGTCGATGCGAAACGTTTGGACGATGCGGACCACGACGCCGCCAACTGGATGACTTACGGGCGGACATACAGCGAGCAGCGGTTCAGTCCGCTAACTGGAATCACTGCTGCCAATGTGGGCGGGCTCGGCCTTGCCTGGTTTGCCGACTTCGATACCAATCGCGGTCAGGAAGCAACGCCGTTGGTCATCGACGGCGTGATGTACGTGACCACTGCATGGAGCATGGTGCGGGCCTTCGATGCAAAGACCGGAAGACCGCTGTGGTCCTATGATCCCGAGGTGCCTCGCGCGCTCGGTGTGAAAGGCTGCTGCGATGTTGTCAATCGAGGTGTCGCTGCCTGGGCGGGACGGCTCTACTTGGGAACCTTCGACGGCCGATTGATCGCGCTCGACGCTGTCACCGGAAAGCCGGTGTGGAGTGTCATGACAGTCGATCAAAGCAAACCCTACACCATCACCATGGCGCCGCGGGTCGTTAAGGGTCGGGTGCTCATTGGCAACAGTGGCAATGAGTTTGGCGTTCGCGGTTATATCTCCGCCTACGATGCCGCCACCGGCGCGCTCGACTGGCGCTTTTATACGGTACCCGGCGATCCGTCAAAGCCGTACGAGAGCGAGGCGATGGCGAGAGCCGCCAAGACCTGGTCGGGAGAGTGGTGGAAGTTGGGCGGCGGTGGCACCGTATGGGAAGGGGTGTCGTACGATCCCGCGCTCAATCTGGTCTATTTCGGGGTGGGAAACGGGTCGGAATGGAACCAACATTACCGCAGCGCCGGTCAAGGGGATAACTTGTTCCTCTCATCGATCGTCGCGGTCAACGCGGACACGGGAGCCTATGTCTGGCACTACCAAGCGACGCCGGGAGAAGAGTGGGACTACGATGCGGTCCAAGATCTGATCCTGGCCGATCTGCGGATCGAGGGACGGGAGCGACAGGTGCTGCTGCAAGCGAACAAGAACGGGTTTTTCTACGTTCTTGACCGCAAAACGAGTGAATTGATTTCGGCGAATGCCTTCACACCGGTTACCTGGGCCGACGGGGTCGACGCGAAGACCGGTCGACCGCTCGAGAAACCCGAGGCTCGCTATGATAAGACCGGCAAATCTGTGCAGTTGCTGCCGGGCGCACTGGGCGCTCATAACTGGCAGCCGATGGCATTCAATCCGACGACGGGATTGGTGTACATTCCCGCCCAAGAAATCGGGATGGGGTACACGCCCGTACCAGACTTCAAACCGGCATCGCTCGGCTGGAATGTCGGAGTCGCGACCAAGAACCTTACCGGCGTGAAAGGCTACCTCAGCGCCTGGGACCCGGTGCTGCACAAGGAGGCTTGGCGAGCCAACTATGCTGGACCGTGGAACGGCGGCGTTCTGACGACTGCCGGTAATCTCGTCGTGCAAGGCAGCGCAGCCGGTAATCTCACCGCGTACCGCGCCGACACCGGCGAGAAAGTGTGGTCGGCGTCCGCGCAGACACCGGTGATGGCTGCACCGGTCGCGTATCAAGTCGACGGCGAGCAATATATCGCCGTGCTGGCAGGGTGGGGGGGCGCTTATCCCCTATTGGAGGGTCAACAATCCAATGCATCCGGCAATGAACGCAACATCAGCCGACTGCTCGTGTTCAGTCTACAGGGCAAGCTTTCACTGCCGCCCATCGCGCCGGACCCGCCCTCACTACTTCCATTTCTACCCGACACGGCAGATACGTCGCAGCTCGCTGCGGGTGAGCAGCTCTTCGGTCGCTACTGTAGCGTCTGTCATGGCCAGGCAGCTGTGGGCGGCGGAGTCATTCCGGATCTGCGCAAGTCGCCCTACCTGCCCGTCGACGCTTGGTACGACATCATTCTCGACGGTGCTCTGCACCTGAACGGCATGGCAGCGTTCACCCCGGTTCTCGATCGCGCGCAGACCGCGGCGATACGCGCCTATGTGGTTCATCGAGCCGTTGTGGACCATACCGCCGCGCCTCAGTCGGGTCCGCCGGATTTGAACCGCGGCGCCGTAATCGCGGCCCAAGGGTCGGCTGCGGGTGCGCCGGCGTGCGCCCGATGCCACGCGTTCAACGGGGCTTCCGACGGTTCGGGAGCGTTTCCCCGAATTGCAGGGCAGTCCGCCTACTACCTCGCGGAGCAGCTGTATTCGTTCCGGTCCAAGCTGCGCCAGAACGCGATCATGTCGCCAATCGCCGGCGCTTTGTCTGCTGAAGAAATTTCCGATGTGGCGGCTTACTTCGCCGCGAGCAATGCGCCGCTCCTTCCCCTCGCCAAGACTGACAATGTCGCGTTGCTCAGTCGGGCGAAAGAACTGGCAATAACCGGTAACCCGGCGAAGGGTGTTCCCGGCTGCGCTACGTGTCACGGTACCGATGGTGCCGGGCAATCGCCGTCGATTCCGTATCTCGGTGGACAATATGCGCATTACATCGCGTTCGAGCTGAAGATGTGGCAGCGCGGATACCGGACTAACAGTGCGGATGCCATGGTGCTATTTGCCAAGCAGCTCGACGAGCAAGACATCGCAGCGCTCGCGGCTTACTACCAGCAGCTCGGCATGCCGTCCGTTCAAGCTGAGTTACGCTAAGTGAGCCATCGACAAAGTGACGATACAAGGGCTTTGTCGACGTCCCCCTTGCATCACGGGGAGGTGCTGCCGATCGATACGGCGACGGCGGAAGAGGCTATCAAAGAAGGCCCACGGGGCGCGCTATTCGTCGCCGGCATCGCGGTAACACTGCTATTCCTAGCGTGGTTGGCTTTTTATTTCCTATTATTTATACCGCGTGGCGCCGTTGACTAACCCGTCCACCGAGCCGCCAATCGGACCGAATCGGCTCAATATCGTTGCCGTGGCGATCGACCGAATGGAAATTCGATGGTTCTTGGCAATGCTTGCGATGCTCGCTGTCATGATGGCGGTCATTGTATTTACCAGCGTTGCCCATGCGTTGCATCCGCCGGGCAATGTGGAGACCATCAATCCGCTGACGTTGCATCTTGAGGGGGAATTCATGGAGAGTAACCTCGGCACCGCACTCGAGCCCGATGGCTCGGTCACCGTCAGGTTGATCGCGCAGCAATACAGCTTCGTACCGAATTGCCTCTTGGTTCCAGCAAAAACGCCAGTCCGCTTCCGGCTCACAAGTCCCGACGTGATTCATGGTTTCCTGCTGGTCGACACCAACGTCAATACGATGATCATGCCCGGCTTCATCTCCGAGGTTCGGACAAGTTTTGCGAGACCGGGCGACTATTTTTTGCCTTGTCACGAGTTTTGCGGCTTGGGTCATCACGGGATGTGGGCGCGGGTGGTCGTCGTTCCGAAAGAACAGTTTGCCAAGTTGTCGCGGACGCAAAGGGTAGGTTGTGAACCGGGTTAGTCGGTTGGCTCTCTGCCATTACTGGGTCGCTTTCGGCCTGTTCCTTCCAGCGGTAGTGCTCGGTGCCTGGCAGATGCTGATGCGCAGCCCGCTGCCCGCACCCCTCGACGATCCGAATACCTACTATATATCCATGAGCTTGCATGGCACGGTGATGGCATACGTATTGACCACGTTCTTCGTGATGGGATTCGGATATGCGGTCACGGCAACCAGCTTGGGGCGTCCGGTTCGGGGAATGATGGCCGCGTGGGTCGGCTTTGCACTTTGTTTGTTCGGCACGCTTCTTGCCGCCGCCGCGATCCTCGCGGGCCGCGCGACGGTGCTTTACACGTTCTATCCACCGCTACTGGCAAGCCGTTGGTATTACGGTGGCGTGTTGCTTTTGGTCGGCGGCTCGATGATCTGGGTCGTCTTGATGATTCTCAACATGCTCGCGTGGAAGCGCGACAATCCCGGCGCTCCCGTGCCACTGGCAATGTTCGCGATCACAGCGACTGCGTATCTGTGGGCATGGTCCGCCAGTGGTGTTGCCGCTGAGCTGATGGGCGTGATCTTGCCTGCCGCATTCGGTGCAACGGCCCAGATAGACGCAGGTCTTGCACGAACTCTGTTCTCAGTGACGCTACACTCCATCGTCTATTTCTGGTTGATGCCCGCATACATCGCTTTCTATACCCTGCTTCCGGCCGCCGCTGGCGGCCGGCTTTACAGCGATAAAATGGCTCGTCTGACCTTCATTATGTTTCTGGTGTTTTCGTTGCCCGTGGGCATGCACCATCTCTTTGCAGACCCCGAGCATGGCGATGGTTTCAAATTTCTACAGGGTTTCTTCACGTTCTTCGTGGTGCTGCCGACGCTGATGACGGTGTTTTCGATTTGCGCGAGCCTCGAGATTGCGGGGCGAGCACGTGGCGGAAGGGGGTTGCTGGGTTGGATCGGCGCGTTGCCGTGGAATGAACCCATGGTGCTTGCCACTGGCCTGTCGCTCGTCATGCTCGGACTTGGCGGGCTCGGCGGCATCATCAACATGAGTTATGCGATGAATTCGATGATTCACAACACCTCGTGGGTTACCGCACATTTTCATCTCATTTTCGGCGGCGCGGTCGTCATCATGTATTTCGCCATTGCCTATGAAATGTGGCCGCGCATGACGGGCAAACCGCTTCGATCCAAGGCTATGGCACGCTGGCAACTGTGGTTGTGGTTTTTAGGCATGCTGATCACCACGATCCCTTGGCACATTGCCGGCCTAATGGGACAGCCGCGCCGCGTGGCGATCTTCGATTACGACATCCCGGTGGTCGCGCGGACGGCGGCACTCGTCGACGTCTCGGTGCTCGGCGGTGTGGTCCTTCTCATTTCCGCGATCCTGCTAATCCTGGTGCTCCTCCGCTCCCATCTTGGTGAAAAGACCGTCGAGCGACCGCTACGCTATGCGCTCGCAGTGGTTGCGCCTACTCGCTTGGCAACTTCACTCAATGGCTTTGCGCTTTGGAACGCGATCGTGCTGGTGCTGATGTTGGTGGCCTATGGCTATCCCATCGGCCAATTTCTGTTCGTATTGAAACCACATTCCGCGCCCGCGTACAACGTCACTCGCGACGGTGCGGACAGCGACTGATGCGAGTCAAAAAGTCGGACAATATCTCTGATCGCTGGCCGCCGATTGCTTGGATGAGCATGGTCACGCTCGTCGCGGTGGCTTTTGTTCTGGGGTTCTTAGTGCTCGGTAGGTATCGTCTCTACGCGCCGACGGTCAATGTCTGGGTGGCGATGTGTCGCAGCCTCGGTCTGACGCCCGATCTCGGTGCTGCAAACGAACCACAACCAACACCGCAAACACCGACCTCAATCTCGTGGACTACCGGCACGCTTGCGCAAATCTCTTCAGGTGACAAGATACATGGCGCATTCATTGCGCTGAATTGCACAGCTTGCCATGGCGAGGCAGGAATCAGTTCCTCGGATCTTGCGCCCACGCTTGCCGGGATCGATGCCGCCGCCACGTTTAAGGAACTCGCCGACTACCGTTCCGGTAAACGCCTCTGGGGTGTCATGAACGGCATCAGTGCCGCGCTGTCGGCGCAAGACTCCGCAGATGTTGCAGCATATTACGCGAGCCTGCCGGGTGGTCTGCCGGTACTAACCGGAAGAAGTACTCCGGCATCAGGCCGGACGCTTCGGGAGACCGATTCAGCGGCTCGCTTGGTATTCGCCGGAGATCCTGCTCGCGGAATCGCACCTTGCGCCTCGTGTCACGGACCCGAAGGCTACAAACTCGGCGCTCCGGCATTAACTTCGCAACGCGCCCGTTACATCGAACGCCAAACAGCCGCGTTTGCGCAAGGTCTGCGCGGCAATGACATCAATATGCAAATGCGCACTATCGCGAAGGAATTGGCTCCCGATGAGATGCGTGCCATTGCGGTCCTCTACGGCGGGGGCGCCCCACAATAGGGACAATCTACCGACGGATACTGATCACTGTAGTCAAGCACAATGCAACTCACAGGACCGGGCGGCAAGGTAGTTATGCTATGCACTGACACGGACCGGGAGCTGGGAGATCACGTTACATTGGACAACTATTGTTGGTGGATAGCGCTTCAAGCGCTCGCGCAGGACGTAAGTCCGTTCGGGGCCAAAGTGTTACCCATGTCTCCGGAATGACAATGGGCACCATGTGCCCGGAATGGACCCTTTGTGTATGGCTCCCCGGGACGGATTATTCGGCGCTGTGCGCCTCACCCCTCCGGGGTCGCCCTGGCGGGCGATCGCCATCGGCGCTGCGCGCCGCTGTCGTCGAACCGGCTTGTTTCTTGTCGGCGGTTCGAATTGATGCGAGTCGCCGCCGGTGCCGACGAGCGTCAGTTGGACACTTTGTGTATGGCTCCCCGGGACGGATTATTCGGCGCTGTGCGCCTCACCCCTCCGGGGTCGCCCTGGCGGGCGATCGCCATCGGCGCTGCGCGCCGCTGTCGTCGAA
>Ga0116229_10001026_pt1 | contig 42125 bp, 34 predicted proteins | sample S1TSphgellanicum_3_FD_87313 | JGI IMG/M metagenome (GOLD analysis project Ga0116229, IMG submission 87313) | Host-associated microbial communities from peat moss isolated from Minnesota, USA - S1T2_Fc - Sphagnum magellanicum MG | ecosystem: Host-associated > Plants > Peat moss > Unclassified...
AGGGCCGCATCATCGTGAAGCTTAATTCGCTCGTCGAAGAAAGCCTCATCGTCGCGCTCTACGAGGCCTCGCAGGCCGGCGTAAAAATCGACCTGGTCGTGCGCGGTATCTGCTGCCTGCGCCCCGGCGTGCCGGGTGTGAGCGAAAACATCCGCGTCACCAGCATTGTCGGCCGGTTCCTCGAACACAGCCGCATCTTCTACTTCGGCAACGGCGGCAAACCCAAGGTCTACCTCGGCAGCGCCGACTGGATGCCGCGCAATCTCTTCCGACGCGTCGAAGTCGTCTTCCCCGTGCTCGATCCCGGCCTGCGCAAACGCATCACCGACGTCATCATCCCCGCTTACCTCAGCGACTGCGGTAAAGCACGCGTCCTGGGGCCCGACGGCATCTACACCCGCGCCGTCTGCCCCACCGGCAAGGAACCGACCCAGGCGCAACTCCACTTCCGCAACCTCGCCCGCCAGGCCGCCTCCCGCCGCGTCGAGACCAAGACGGAGAAGCTTCCCGTTGTCGTTAAGAAGCCCTCATAATTTGGAGGGTCAGACTCCGTCCTGACCCATTCTAAATGCATTTCGCACAGAGGACTGCAGAGGCCCGAAGAGGGGGGACAGCAGGATGCAGATTCAGTTGTAGCGGCCTATGACCGTCGTCGGAAATTGGAAAAGGGCTAGCCTCGGCGGTCATAGACTGACGCCATAACTGACGACAGAAAACAGTTAGAGGTCCCTCGACAAGCTCGGGATGACCGAATGTTTAAAAGTCGCTGACGCGACCGACGGTCATAGACCGATGCAGAAACGCTAAAACGATAGCCTCTTAGGTGAGCGGTTGGCCGCTGCATGACAGGACGCACAGCAGATTCCCGGCGGAATGGCCGAGAATCCGGCGCTCGAAGCGGAAATTTTATTGACGGCATGCTGCTTTCCCAGCATAATGCTGGGAAAGCAGCATGAAAAAGTCATCTTGGAATCAAAAATTAAGTCGCCGCGAACGCCAAGTCATTGAGATACTTCTCTCGACTGGCGAAAACACCGCCTCCGAAATTCATCGACTCCTGCCAGACCCGCCCAGCTACTCCGCAGTACGCGCTCTCCTGCGAGTCATGGAGGACAAAGGCGTCCTCAGCCACAAAAGCGATGGCCCCAGATACGTCTACAAGCCAACGATTGCTCCCGCGAAGGCGCGGCAATCTATCCTCAAGCAAGTCCTCGACAATCTCTTCCACGGTTCTAGGGAACAGCTTGTTGCCGCACTTCTTGACCCCGGCGCAGATCAAATAAGCCGCGAAGAACTGGATCGACTGGCGGCGAAAATTGAAGAAACCCGCAAATCCGGCCGTTAACCAAACCCACTTATGCCCGATCCTCTTTCCTTCTTCGGTGAGGTCGCCTTGCGAAGTTCGCTCGTTCTGGCGACAGCCTTGGGTTTGCTTTTCTTGATGAAGCGGGCGTCGGCCTCGGAACGTCATTTGATAATGCTTTTCGGATTACTAGTGGTGGTGTTTGTACCGGTCGGGTTGCTCCTAAGTCCCAAAATTTCATGGACGATTCCTGTTTCCCGGCAGACGGAAACAAACAGGGCGACGCAGACCGTGGCGGCTTATTTTTTGGAAGAAAATAAATACTCCCTTCCACCCGCTTCCCCATCGATGATGGAAAATAAAACGTCGGTGCTGAAAGTTCTCACGATGTCAAACGGTCTGATTGCTTTGATCGTGGGAGGGATGTTGGTTCAAGCACTGTTGCTGGGGCGGGCTGCATGGTCATGGCGGAGGATTCGCTGTCAGGCTACGAAAGCACTTCTGCCCAATGAAGCGCTTGAGCAGGTACAGGTTTTTGCCGGGGCAATGAATGTTCCTCCAATTTTCGCTTCCGATCAGGTTACAGTTCCTTTGCTAGCTGGCTGGTTGCGTCCGGCGATCATTCTTCCGGCCGAAGCATATCAATGGCCGTCGAAGCGTCTGTTCATGGTCCTTTGCCATGAGTTCGCTCATTTCCGACGCGGTGACTCTATATTGCTACCGCTGATTTGCTTCCTGCGCGTTTTTTACTGGTGGCATCCACTCGTTTGGCTGGCGCTGGCCCGGCTGCGGCGGGAACGCGAAGCTGCCTGCGACGATCTGGTGTTGAATCAAAATTTCCGTGCGACTGATTATGCCGACCTGATCGTTTCTACGGCACGACAGGCGCGGACGTTACGTTGGCAGGACGGAGCCTTGGCCATGGCCTCTTCTTCCAACGTGGGCGAACGCATTGGGGCGATTCTCAATCCCAAACTCAATCGCAGGCAAGCGAGCCGGACCACGGTCTTCACCGGCCTCATCCTTGCCTTCGCCCTCGGCTGGTTTTTCGTCGCAGTACAGGTTCAGGCGGAGGATAACTCCATAACGTCGGACGCAACGGCGATTACGGTCTTGTCAAAGCCACATATGGAACTCGAGTTCAAGTTGATCCAAATCGACGAAAAAACTTACGCTGCGAATCGAAAGGAGATTGATGCAGCAGTGGCGAACTCCGACCTCGTCTCCCTTATAACCACTGTTAATCACTTGCCGGGAGTTACCCTCATCTCCACTCCTTCCGTCACCACGCAAGATGGCTCAAAGTCCACCGTCGAGATTATTACCAAAATGCACTACCCGACCACCATTGGGAAGAATAAGGATGGCACACCTGACCTTTCCGATTTTAAGACCAAAGATGTGGGCCTTTCCATTGAGGTGCTCCCGACGCTCACAGACGACAAGAAGTCCGTCATGCTCAAGTTCAAATGCACACTGACTAGCTTCGAGGGATGGAAAGAAATTCATTGGCTACCTATTTTTGATACGGCTTCAATTGAGACGAGAAGACTTATCGATAAACATGGCCTCGCTGTTTGGGTTGGTGGACCGGGGACGACTCGCGCCTATCTGGAAAGCCGAAATGGGGACAACGAGCCTTTAACAACCGTTACTTCACCTAAGCGGATACTCCTCTTTGTCAGTGCCCGTCCCGTGCCCGCAGTCACGGAGGCTGCTGCGCCATAGTAACCATGACCGGCTCCCAGGTGACCTTGGCTCAGAAGCACCGGCACCTGCGCGGCCTCGTTACTTCACCCCTCAATGGCTTCATGCGGGTGGACTGACTATTCGCATGGGAAGTTCTTGGGAAGCATGCATAACATCGCCTCTGACTGCATAACAAATCACTGCCGAAAGGTGCATAAGCTTATCTTTTCGTTTTTGCTTCCCACGTCCTAATCGGATATTCTATAGACACTTAGGAAAGGAAGTGGCGGGTTGGCGACGGTCATAGACCGCCGCTACATTAAGAGAATCGCTATATCTTCACCTTGAATTTCTCGCCAGGCTTGAGGTCGAGGATGAAGGCGGTGAGCCATTCCGCGAGGTTCTCGAGGTCCTTGAGGTGGATCGCCTCGACGGGCGTGTGCATATAGCGATTCGGCACGCCGATGGCCGCGGTGGCGATACCACCCCGCTGGAGGAAAATGGCGTCGGCATCGGTGCCGGAACGACGCGGATCGGTCCCGCGCTGGAACGCGATCTTGTTCTTCACCGCGACCTGCTCGAGGCGCTGCACCAGCACGGGATGATTCACGCTACCCCGGCTCAGGATGGGCCCCTTGCCGAGCCGCGTGTCGCCGAACCGCTTTTTGTTCGTAACGGGAATGTCCGTGGCCTGGCCGACATCGATCACCAGTGCGGCATCGGGTTGCACGGAGTAGCCAATCATCTCCGCGCCGTAGAGCCCGTTCTCCTCGCCGATGGCCGATGCGGCAACAACATTGGCCTTCAGCTTTTTGCCAGCCTTCTTGCAAAGCCGCAGAACTTCCGCCGCAACGAACGTGCCGATGCGATTGTCGCAGGCGCGCGCGATGTAGATGTCGCCGTTGAGCTGCTGCCAGCCGACGATATAGGTGATCAAATCGCCCACAGCGACGCGCTTCTCGGCTTCCTTGCGATTGGCCGCGCCGATGTCGATGAAGAGCTCGTGCAACTCCGGCACTTCCTGCTTCTTGCCGCCCTGCATGTGAATCGCCAGCGCACCGATCACGCCCAGCACTTCTCCGTTGCGGCCGTGGATGTGGACGCGTTGTCCGCGTGCCAGGGCCGGATCGTGTCCGCCGACACCGCTGAAGTAGATGAAACCGTCGTCGTCGATATAGGCGATCTGAAAAGCGATCTCATCGGCGTGGCCCTCCACCATGATTTTGGGCGAGCCACCGGGATTCAAGATCGCAAGCGCGTTGCCATAGGTATCGGTCTCAACCTTGTCCGCAAACGGGGAGACGTAATCGAGCCAGACGCGCTGGCCGCGGTGCTCTTCGCTCGAAGGCGTGGGGGTGTTGAGAAGCTTGGTGAGAAAGGCGAGGGATTCCGGGCGCATGGCAGAATTTGGACAAGTTCAGCGATTTTCACAAGATTCTCGACACGCGGCAATTGACAGAGCCCCTGCCACCACGGATGGTTCCTGCATGATTAAACGACTCCTCCACACCCGTTATCGCGTTAACGACCTGGAAAAAACGCTCGCCTTCTACCACGAGGTCTTTGGCCTGAAAGAAGTTGCGCGCCACACTTCACCGCGCGGCTCGACCGTTGTCTTCCTGCAACCGCCGGGAGGACAGGAACAGATCGAAATCTGCCATTATCCCAAGAGCGGTCCCGTGGTCGTGCAGCCCGACCTGACCCACCTCGCCTTCGAAGTCGACGATCTCGAAGCCTTCGGAAAAGAGAGCGCGGCGAAAGGCTATCCGTTCAGCGATGGCCCCACGGTGACGAGTTCCGGCAGTAAAATCGCTTTCATTGACGGCCCGGAAGGGTATGAATTTGAACTGATCGAGAAAAAGAAATAGCATCCCCTCCCTCCTGAATGAGAACTGTCCGCATCGCCGCCAGCCTCCTCGCCGCCAATCTCGGCGCGCTGGAGCAGGAAGTGAAACGGATGGAAGAGGCGCACGTCGATGCTATTCACATCGACGTGATGGACGGCCACTTCGTCCCCTATTTCGCGCTCGGAGCGGACATTGTGCAGTCGGTACGCAAGCTGACGCGGCTGCCCATCGAGGTTCACCTGATGATCCAGCAGCCGGATCGTTACGCGCGCGCCTTTGTGGAAGCGGGCGCCGACCTGCTCATCGTTCACCTCGAAGCCTACCACGATCCGAAGCGGACGATTGCGATCGTGCAGGAAATGGGCTGCCGCTGCTCCGTGGCGATCAATCCGATGACCCTGGTCGAAAACACCTACTCGGTCTTGAAGAAAGCCGACCAGCTTCTCTGCATGTCGGTGAATCCCGGCTTCATGGGCCAGCCGTTCATCATCGAGGTGCTGGAGAAAGTCCGGCTCGCCCAGGCTTATCGCGACAAGAACCACCTGCAGTTCGACATCTCCATCGACGGCGGCGTGACGGACGAGACCGTCGGCCCCTGCGTCACCTCCGGCGCAAACCAGGTCGTGGTCGGCAGTCCGCTTTTTCGGCCCAAGGACGCCAACGACGCCGCGCGCCTGCTCCGCGCCCGCGCGAATGAGGTCGGCGCGGGTGGGTGATATATGGAGAACAATCAGATTCAATCTTATCTTTCGCCCGGGGAAACTCTCCTATGGAGCGGAGCACCGCTGCGAAAGCTTCGTTTTGAGCAGAAGCACTTTCCTCTGCTGTTTATCATTCCCTTCTTTTCTTTTCTTTATATCGATTCCTATTGCCGGCATTTTCGAGTCAGGCACCACCGAACAATCGAAGGCAAACCAGGAACAAGCTCAGAGCGTCACTGCCAACCAGAACGCCGGAAAGTCCAAACCTCAAAAGCCGGAATCGCTCGCTCACAGGATCATTTTCTGCATTGGCTTTCTTCTGGTTTTCGGTGGGTTCTTTGCCTTCATGGCCATGACTATGGGCGTGAACTTCGGGAATACGTTCCGCAGAGATGTTCTTTAGTGCATCACGGATCAACGTGTGATTGTGGTTTCGGGAAAGAAGCGTAAATCGGTTCATTCCATCCACGTTGGATCGCTGAGTGATCTCCGTATGAAAGAGTGGCCGGATGGCCTGGGGAAGATTACTTTCGGCCCTGATCCAATTTGGCCATCCAGAACATCGGAGCAAGGCTCAAACACCACGCTTGAAAACATTTCCGAGCCGCGCAAAGCCATGCTAAAGGATTAGGCGAAAGATCTCACGGCAAAGTGCGATTGTTGAGCAACAAGTAGTCCGGGCCACCCCCAAAAGACAGCGCCGCCCGGCGTGCGGCGGCCACCTATAAAGTCGCTTCCTTTGTGCGGGGGATCAGCTACAATCCCTCTTCCCATGTCGGACCAGTCCCTTACCCGTAATTTTTGCATCATCGCGCACGTCGACCACGGCAAGACGACCCTTTCGGATCGCCTCCTGCAATCGACCAAGACCGTCAGCGACCGCGTCATGACCGCGCAGCACCTCGACTCAATGGATCTCGAACGCGAGCGCGGCATCACGATCAAGGCGCACCCGGTGACGATGGCTTATACGGGCAAGAACGGGAAAACCTACATGCTTAACTTGATCGACACGCCCGGCCACGTCGATTTCGCCTACGAAGTCTCGCGAAGCCTTTCCGCCTGTGAAGGCGCGCTCCTCATCGTCGACGCCGCCCAGGGAGTTGAGGCGCAGACCGTTGCCAACGTCCATCTCGCAAACAAGCAGGGCCTCAAGCTCATCCCGGTCATCAACAAGATCGATCTGCCCAACGCCGACATCGACGTGTGCAAACGCCAGCTTGAGGAGGTCCTTTCGATCCCCGCCGAGGAGGCCATTCTCGCCAGCGCCAAAAACGGCATCGGCATCGAGGACATCCTTGAAGCCATCATCGAGCGCATCCCGCCCCCGCCCACTTTTGACGACGATTACACGCGAGCGCTCGTGTTCGATTCGCTCTTCGACACCTACCGCGGCGTGGTCAATTACGTCCGCGTTTTCTCGGGCGAAATCAAGCCCGGCACGCCCATCCTGCTTATGGGTTCAAACGGCCGGTATGACGTCAAGGACGTCGGCATCTTCACTCCGAAACAGATCCGCACCGAGGCGTTGCAAGCAGGCCAGGTCGGCTATCTCATCGCGAACATCAAGACGACGGCCGAAGTGAAAATTGGGGACACGATCACCAACGCCCAGAAACCCGCGCCCGCGCCGCTCCCCGGTTTCAAGACCATCACCCCGATGGTCTACAGCGGCATTTATCCGATCGACACGTCCCAGTTCGAGCAGCTCAAGCTCGCCATCGGCAAGTTGCAGCTCAATGACGCCGCGCTGACCTATTCGACGGAGAGTTCGGTCGCGCTCGGCTTCGGATTCCGCTGCGGATTCCTCGGCCTGCTCCACATGGAAATCGTGCAGGAACGGCTTCGCCGCGAATACCAGATGGACATCATCGCGACCTATCCGAGCGTGGTCTACGAGGTCAAGCGCACCAACGGCGAAGTGCTGATGATCGACAACCCGATGCAGATGCCCGATCCCTCCGTGATCGAGTCGATCGCCGAGCCGATGGTGAAGGCGTTCATCATGATTCCAAATGAAAATATCGGCGACATCATGGGCCTGGTGATGGAAAAGCGCGGCACTTGCGACCACACCGAGTCGCTCGACGGCAAGCGCGTGATGCTTCACTGCGACCTCCCGCTCAACGAAATTCTCGTCGACTTCAACGACCGCATCAAATCAATCACGCGCGGCTATGGCAGCATGGACTACGAGCACGCACCCTATCGCATCTCCGACATGGTGAAGATGGACATGCTCGTCAATGGCGAGCCGCTGGACGCTTTTTCCTGCATCGTGGAGCGGAGCAAGGCGGCGGCCCGCGGGCGCCACATTGCGGCCAAGCTCAAGGAAGTCATCCACCCTCACCTCTTCAAGATCGCCATCCAGGCGGCCATCGGCGGAAAGATCATCGCGCGCGAGGACGTAAAATCGGTCGGCAAAAACGTGACCGCCAAATGCTACGGCGGCGATATCACCCGCAAGCGCAAACTCCTCGAAAAGCAGAAGGAAGGCAAGAAACGGATGAAGTCGATCGGCAGCGTCGATATTCCGCAAGAGGCTTTCATCGCCGTGCTCAAGTCGGAAAGTAAGTAGTTTTAACAGGAAAACATGAAATCATGAAATACATGAAGGAACATAATATGGATAAATCCGATGTTTCCCTGCCAGACACTGCACAGAAACGTGTCTATTACCGAAAGCTTGCATTTAAAAATTATGAGGCATTGTGCGCTCATTGTGGTTTTGGAATCGAAGCCGTTTTAGAAGTAGCGCACATTGATTGTGACCGCGCCAACAACGCGCTTTCCAACCTCGTCATTTTATGTCCGACCTGCCACAGAATGGATGACCTCGATCTTATCTCAACAAAAACCATTATTCTCATGCGTGATCGTCCAAGGATAGTCCGATGGTCAAAACTAATGAAGGATGCCGGCCCAAAGGCTGCGATAACCCGCGCCAAGACACTTCAAAAACGGAAATGGCAATTGGCTGGAATCAAAGCGGCGAAGACACGCGCTAAAAACAAAAAAGTTTAAAATTAGAGCGCCCCGCCTTCTTCATGTATTTCATAATTTCATGTTAAATTCTTATGTTCAACTTTTTTCTCCCCAGCAAAACGAAGAAGGTTCTCGCCGAATCGGAACTGATCCAGAGCAGCCTGCAGCGCAATCGCATTTATTCGCAGGATATTCTTTCCGCAAAGGACCTGGAAACCATCCTGGCCTTCGAGGCGCGCTACCCGGCGCTGATCAAAGCCAAGGATGTGGCCGGCCTGGAGAAGTTGAACAAGGAAGTGATGAAGCTCGGCAACAAGCTCTTCCCACCCTCGCCATGGGATGGCTGGAAGGAAAACGTCGAGGTCTTCGTCGTCGCGGCGATCATGGCGCTGGCCATCCGCACGTTCTTCCTGCAGCCATTCAAAATTCCCACCGGCTCGATGGAGCCGACGCTTTACGGCATTGAACCCAAGCCCTCCGTCGAGTTGCCGCCCAATTTCCTCGTCCAGGTCTATGAATTCCTCATCCACGGCAAGACCTACAGCCGCGTCGTGACGCAGCATGGCGGCGTGATCGATTCGCTCACGCCGGGCTCCTTCACGATCTGGCTCGAATATACCGACGTCCACATCGGCGATGAGATCGACCGCATTTGGATTCGGCCCAGCGATGTGCGCCAGAAGCTTCACATCATGGAAGGGATGCAGTTCAACCCCGGCGATGTGCTGGCAAACTACGTCACGCAGACCGGAGATCAAGTCCTCGTCGACAAAGTGACCTATAACTTCCGCCCTCCGCATCGCGGCGAGGTTTTCATCTTCAAGACTTCGGGCATTCCGGGCCTCGCCAATGAACGCGGGCCGGACCAGGAAGGCAGCGAGGACTTCATCAAGCGCTGCGTTGGGCTGGCGGGCGATCTGGTCGAGGTCAAACCGCCGGAGCTCCTGATTAATGGCACGCCGGCTGATCAAGCCGCCTCATTCGCCAAGGAATTTGCACAGAGCGACAGCTACCCTGGATATAGTTTGGTCGAAGACGGCACCGGCGTCACCGCCGATCCCTCCCGTCCATTCGATCCGTTCGATAAGGGCAATTCCCAAACCTATTATGTGCCCGCCGACTGCTACTGGGCCATGGGCGATAACAGCCCCTACAGCAAGGACAGCCGGTACTGGGGCGGCGTTCCCCGCCAGAATTTGGTGGGCCGCGGCTACTTTGTCTTCTGGCCGTTCTCCTCGCGCTGGGGCTGGATTAAGTAGTGGAGGCTCGGACCCCGTCCCGACCCCGATTTATTCCGGCTTCTCCGTCGTCGGTTCCGCCAACGCCCTCGGAATCACATCGACCGTATCGGCGCCTTCGATTTCCCCCGCGGCATTGCTGGCCTTGAGCTCGCGGAATTTGCGCGCACTCACCAGCACTCGGCGCTCCAGCGAAGCCACCGCGTCGTTGTAGCTTTCCACCGCCCGTTTCAGCCCGGAGCCGACCTTGCTCAAATGCCCCGTCATCGTGCTGATCCGGTCGTAAAGTTCGCGCCCCAGTTCACTGATCGCCTGCGCGTTGGCCGCCAAGGCTTCCTGCCGCCAGCCGTAAGCGAAAGCGTGAAGGAGCGCGATCAGCGTGGTCGGCGTGGCGAGAATAACGCGGTTCTTCGCCATCTGCTCCTCGAGCAACGTCGGCTCCTGCTCCAGCGCGGAGGAGTAAAAATTCTCGCCCGGAAGAAAGAGTACGACAAATTCCGGCGCGGGCTGAAACTGCTCCCAATACGCTTTCTTCCCGAGGGAAATCATGTGCTCACGAATACTTCGCGCGTGCTCGACGAGCTTCGCCTTGCGCGTGATTTCGTCCGGCGCGTCGATGGCTTCGAGGTAGGCCGCCATCGGCGTCTTCGCATCGACCACCACACTTTTCCCGCCGGGCAGACGCACGACCAAATCGGGCCGCAGCGCGCCGTCCTCGCCTTCGATATGAACCTGCTGGTCGAAGTCGCAATATTCGAGCATCCCCGCGATCTCCACCACGCGCCGGAGCTGCACCTCGCCCCAGCGTCCCCTCACCCGCGGCGAGCCCAGCGCCTTGACCAGGTTCGAAGTCTCGCGTTGCAGCGTGACCTGCGTGTCGGCCAGCCCGCGCACTTGCTGCGTCAGCCCGCCGTAGGCCTCGATTCGCGACTTCTCAATCTCGCCGATCTTCACGTCGAATTTCTGCAACGTTTCCTTCACCGGCTTGACCAGCTCGTCGATGGCCGTCTGGCGCTTTTCGAGATCGTTGCGCGCGCCTTCCTGGAATTTCTCCAGCGTGGCGTGGGCCAGGGTCAGGAACGCCGTGTTGTTGCTCTTAAGCGCCTCCGACGAAAGCGCCTTGAACGCATCCGACAACTTCGCCTGCGCTTCATTCAAAATCGCCAGCTTTTCCGCCGCCGCCTTCTTTTCCTCGATCAGTCGCGTTTCGCTTTGGGTCAGCTCCTGCCGCGTCTGCGAAAACTCGACCTGCGCCAGAGATAGCGCGGCTGATTGCTCAACCAGCCGCGCTTCCAGTTCAGTGATCTTGTTTTCTCTCGCGACTAACCGTTCCCGAAGCGTAGCCGTCTGAGCCCGCAGCACGAGCCACGTCGCCGCTCCCGCCAAAATCGCTCCGATGACCGCGCCAAGAAGAATGCCTTCCATAAAGTCGGGAATGTAGCGCAGGCACCTTCGGGATGCGCTTCAATTATTTTTTCGTCTGATTTCTTGAATTTCCGAACGCACTTCAACAAGCCGTTCTCCTTGGTTCAGTCGGGCAAAGATTTGGGGCCAAAGGGACGCAAGCCAGCTAAGCAATGTGGCATTCGTGCAATTGCCTATGCGTAGCCAAACCACGCAAGGTCCCGGTTTTCCGCGGATGATCCAATCGGCAAAATCCTCCTCCTTGGTTACAATCACGGCTTGATGCCTTTCGGCATACTCCCAAAGAATATCGTCCTTGCTTTGAGCCAAACCCAATTCGAGAACATGCTCCGCCTGATGTCCTTCAGCTTCCAAGAACCTGGTCACCGCCGCTGGCAGTTGTGTATCGACAAGGAACCGCACACGGTTGGATTCCTAGACTGCCTGGAAGATGGCGTGATCTACTTGGGCAGCAGCAAATTGGAAGCAGGCCCGAATGTCCTCCGGTTCGAGAAAAGGATAGTCCTTCAAGATTTCCGCTTCGGTCATGCCGGCGCCGAACAAATCAAGCACGTCTTTGACCCGTAACCGATAGCCGCGAATGCAGGGACGACCACCACATTGCTCGTGATCAAAGGTGATACGGTTAAGATAGCTCACGCAGATACCTTAGTCCTTAAGGGAATGCAGCGCGAGACTGTTTTGTGACTCAATTTCTGCTCCAAAGGTAAAAGACAGATGTAGTAAAACCGATGTTGACTACCAAGTAGGTGAAAATTGTACTCATAACTCTTACCCATAGCTGGCCCTGTTTGGTTAGCTGCCATTGCATAAATTCTGCGGAAAAAACCAGCGTGGCTTGAATCAGGCCCAGTCCCATGCTTATTCCGTGTAAAGCTAAAACAACAAAGATAGGCACAAAGCTTACAGACAATAGGATCGCAGTTTTATTGAAAATAGTTAGGTCAAACTCAGGCCACACAAAGAGATGAGGATAGTTCACTGCGCCAGCCCTTCCAGCATGCCTTTGTCCTGCGCGGCGGCAAACTGATTGAGGCGATCGCGGACAGCGCGCACGACAGGTTCCAGATCGGAGGCGCCGACAACGATGCCTACTTCTTTAACACCGGAAAACCAGCGTGGTTGCAATTCCGCAGCATTTTCTATTCGATACGCGGCCCGGCCTTTGAACTCGGCGATGCGCGCCAATTCGCGGAGATGATCGCTGGCACGGTTGCCGATCATGATGACGGTTTGCACCTGCGGAAGCAGGTCCGAGAGAAGTCCCTGATGGATATGCATAGATGGTATTTTTGGCTTTGCGCTACAAAGTATATCGTCAAAAAAAGGGGGCTTGTTACGTTGATTTCGCGCTCTTCACCATTTCCTCCAAAGTCTGGAGATAATTCTGGAAAGCCTTCCTCCCGCGATTCGTTAGCTCGTAACGGGTTTGGGGGCGAATCAGAATCTCCTTCCGATAAGCGACATATCCGGCCTGATGAAGCGTGCGCAGATGCGTGATGAGATTCCCATCGCTCATCTTCAGCTCCGCCTTGAGATCCTGAAACGGCCAATTGGGCCGCGCGGCCAGCAGTGTCATGATGGCAAGCCTCCCCTTTTCATGAATTAATTTATCAAGCCGGTCGAAATCAAACATGCCCGGACTCGGTCACAGGTGATGACGACTCTTCCCGCTCCTCCCCGAAAGCCCACACGCCCGCGGCATAGGCCAGATGAAATCCCCCGAACGTGGCCGCCATGATGCCGGAAACAACCAGCGCGGAAGGCTCGGCGTGCGGATTTGGCATAAAGAAATGCTTCCACGAGACGAGCAGACCGCAGCCGGTGAGGAAGAAGGTCGTGCCCAGAAGGACGAGCGAGCGCGGAGCGAAGTGCTGCGTCGCCAGCAGGCCGACCCCGTATAGCGTGATCCAGATGAGTGCGAGATAAATGGGCCGATGAATCAGGATCGTCAGCACTCCGGCGGTGATAAAGGCAGGGGCGAGGCTCAGGGCCGCACACCTCATCCCGGGCGAGAAAAAAACCTCGCTCCGCCGGGCCGCGCCACGCGAAAGAAAAATGAGATTGGTGGAACCGGTCAGGGCCAAAATCACCAGCCAGACGATCAGGAACTCCGTGGGCGAAAGCGGATGCTGACGATGATGCTTGGCGTAATAGGCCGTGGCAAAACCGCCCAAACTCAGCAGACCGCCGACCAGCGCAGTGGGGGCTGAGATCGAGCGGTAGATGGTCGCCCGTTCCATGAGCGAACGGATGACGCGGAGTTGACGACTGGCGGAATCGGAGTCGGTCATTGCTTACTTTGTACTACAAAGCCATGCGGCATGCAACAGTATTTTAGCTTGATAGGACTTATGGGACACATGGGACCTGTAGGACTGGTCTGTAATCTTGTTAATCGAGGCGGAAATTTCTAAGCTACTTCGTGCTTATCGAAATTCAAATCCAATGCCCGCATTGCGGCGAGATCATCACCTCGACCGTCGACACCTCGCAGGGCGACTACGCGACGATTGAGGATTGCGAGGTCTGCTGCGCGCCGATGAATATCGAAGTCACCTGCGAGCCGGGACGCGTTGAGGATGTTCGCGTCAGCCTTGCCTAAAATCATGAGAAAGCCCGCGCCCGAATTTCTTCTCATCGATGTCGGCAATACGCGGCTCAAGTGGGCCACGGCAAGCCCCGGCGGCTCGATTCGTGTCGTTGATGAAATCGCGACGAAAACAGCCACCCCGGCATGGATCGTTTCGCTGGCTCGGAAATATCGGGCGCAAAAGGCCGTTTTCTCTTCCGTCGAGCCAAAATTAGTGGCCTCCTTTCGCAGTTCGTTTGCGGGACGCATCGAAATCGTCCGTGGCGACATGCCCAATCTTGGACTTCAGTTTGATTACCCCCAGCCGGCTGAAATCGGCGCTGACCGCATCGCCGCAGCTATTGCAGTCCAAGCGGGAGGCGCTTATCCCGCGATCATTGTCGCCTGCGGAACCGCAACGGCCTTCACCGTCCTCAACGCGAAGGGACGCCTTTGCGGCGGCGCGATTGCGCCCGGACTGCAAACCCAACTCGCTGCGTTGATCGGTGCCACGGCGCAACTGCCCATGACCAAACTACGCCAACCCAAAAGCGCCCTGGCCAAATCGACGCAGGATGCCATTCGCGCCGGGGTACTACTGAATTTCCAAGGCGGCGTGAAAGAGATTATCGGCCAGTTGAGCAAAGAGCTGCCGGGCTCGCGCAGAGCCCGCCTTATCGTCACCGGCGGCCATGCCCCTTTCCTGGCAAAAAATCTCGGGCTGCCCTTTGAGTTGCGCCCTTTACTCGTCATGGAAGGTCTGCTCATGATAGGTTCCCGGCGTTACATGCCCGTATGAATCCGACTTCCGACAACCGCATCGACCGCAAATTCCGCGAACTGAAAGCGCGCGGCCAAAAAGCCTTCGTCGCCTACATCACGGCGGGCGATCCCTCGCCCGAGACCACGCCCGATCTCGTCTGGGCGCTCGAACGCGCCGGCGCGGATATCGTCGAGCTCGGGGTCCCCTTTTCCGATCCCCTCGCGGATGGCGTCGTCAACCAGCTCTCGGCCCAGCGCGCGCTCGAAGCCGGCACCACCACGCCCCGCGTTTTGGAAATCCTTAAAGCCGTGCGTGAGCAATCGCAGATTCCCATCGTTCTCTACACCTACTTCAACCTCGTCTACGCCTACGGAATCGAGCGCTTCTGCCTGCATGCCTATCAGGCCGGTGCGGATGGTCTCCTGGTCCTCGATCTGCCGCCGGAGGAGTCTCAGGGCAACGACGTCGGCTCACGACTGGGCGATGGCAGCCTGCGCCGCATCAGCCTGGTCGCGCCGACCAGTCCCGCCGAGCGGGTGGCTAAAATTGTCCAGAAAGCGACCGGCTTCGTCTATTACGTCTCGCGCGAAGGCGTCACCGGCATGCAGGAACACGTCGCGGCCAGCATCGGCAGCCGGATCGATCTCCTGCGCAAGCATACGACCCTGCCGATCTGCGTCGGCTTCGGCATTTCGACGCCCGAACAGGCGCGCACCGTAGCGCAGCAGGCCGACGGCGCCGTGGTTGGCAGCGTGCTCGTCAATCGCATCGCCGAGTGGGGCCGGGAGAAGGATTTGCCGCAGAAGCTGGAAGCGTTCGCGCGTCCCCTCGCCCAAGCCATTCACTCGTAGCCGCCGCCGTAAGGCGGTGGAGACGGGCCACGCTCTTACGAGCGCGGCTACGGAGCTTGTCTTTGGCATAAAAGACGCTATGAATCGCGTATGCTTTTTTGCCGAGTCGCTACCTTAGCGCTGGCACTGGCGTTTGACTTCGCGCTTTCGGCCAGTGCGACACCATCGTCCCTGCCCGGCATCAACTCCGGCAAGGACGCATCCGACTATAACGAATCAGGCACGGACAAATACGCCAAAGGCGATCTCGACGGAGCCATCGCCGATTACGACCGCGCCATCCAACTTAATCCCAAGCTGGCCAAGGCCTACTACAATCGGGGCCTCGCCCGGTACGATCAAGGCAGCCTCGATGCCGCCATTGCCGATTATGATCAGGCCATCAAACTCAATCCCGCCTATGAGGACGCCTACGTCAATCGCGGCATGGCCAGGGACGACAATAACGATCACGACGGCGCCATCGCGGACGAAAACGAGGCGCTCAAGCTCGATCCGAACGACCCTTACGCCTACAACAACCGCGGCTGGTCCCATTACCGCAAAGGCGATTTGGACGCCGCCATCGGTGACTATAATGTCGCCATCAAGCTCGATCCCACCTTATCCCAACCCTATAACGACCGTGGCGTGGCCGAGCGGGACCGGGGCGATCTTGAGCAGGCCATTGCCGATTACACCCGAGCCATTTCCCTGAACCCCCAGGACGATCAATCCTATTATAATCGTGCCATCGCCCGGGACGACAAGGGCGACACGGATGGGGCCCTCGCCGACGACAACAAGGCGATCGAGCTTGATCCCAAGTACACCGACGCCTACGTCAGCCGGGCCGAAGTCAAGGCCGAGGGCGAAGATTGGGATGGCGCCATCGCCGACTACAACCAGGCCATCGCGCTCGATCCCAACGATTCCGCCGCTTACAACGAACGCGGCCTGGCCAGGTACCACAAGGGCGATTCGGATGCCGCCGTGGCCGATTACAACCAGGCACTGCAGATCGATCCCAAAAACGCCAATGCCTATAACAACCGCGGCAACGTCGAAAAAGCGCTCGACCAATTGGACGCGGCAATGAATGACTACAACCAGGCTATCCTGCTCGATGGCAAATGCGACAGCGCCTATAATGATCGTGGCACGGTGAAGCAGGCTCAGGGCGACCTTACCGGGGCTGCCGCCGATTATGCCCAGGCCCTGCAATTGAATTCCAAAAACGCCGAGGCACTCAGTAATCTGTCCTCCCTCCACAACGCCACGGGTGACTGGGTGGGGGCCATTGCCTACGCCAATGAAGCCATCCAGCTCGACAGCAGCTTTTCCCAAGCCTACAACAATCGCGGCGTCGCCAAATATCATCAGCAGGACATCGCGGGAGCCCTGGCCGATTACGACCAGGCGCTGCAAATCGACCCGAACGACGAGCATGCCTACAACAACCGGGGCCTCGCCCTGCAAGCCGAGGGTGATCTCGAAGGCGCGCTCTCGGATTTTGATCTCGCCATCGAGATCGATCCCAAGTTTTCCCAAGCCCAGCATAATCGCGCCTGGGCCAAGTGGCACGAAGGCGATATCCTTGGCGCGATCTCCGATTTGTTTTAGTAGTCAGCGTAGCCGCCGTCGTGAGACGGCGGATTGCAAGGCGAGCAGCGATTTTGCTTCCATCTGTGCTCTTACGCGTACGGCTGCAACTGAATCACCTCAACGCCGCCCAAACTCGGTGGACATCGTCGTGATCGTCGAGGTGCTGCAGGAATTCGCCCACCTCCGCGCGCTGCTCGGCCGTTAGCTCCGGGAAGTTCTTGGGAATGTAGCCCATTTCGCTCGTAATCACCGTCCAGCCATTTTGCGAAAGCCACTGGGAAACCGCGTGAATAGCCGTGCGGTCAGTGACGAAGCGCGCGCCAGTGGCACCCTCCGGAATGTCATCATTCTGGCCGGAGCTTAAGGGCTCGACTTCGTTGGCCCCCGCCTCGATCGCAGCAGCCTCGATATCAGCGGCAGCCTCGGGATGATGCGCTTCCACCAAGCCGACGTGATCGAAAAGAAACTTGTTGCTGCCCGAGGTGCCTAACTGGCCCTTCTTGAAAAGCACCCGGATTTCCGGTGCCGTACGGTTGTGATTATCGGTCAACACCTCCACAATCACCGGCACCTTGTGCGGCGCGTAACCCTCGAAAGCGAGATGCTCGAAAGTCATCTTCTCGCCGCCGATGCCCGCTCCCTTGTTGATCGCGCGTGCGATCGCGTCTCGCGAGACGCTTTCCTTGCGGGCTTTTTCGCAGGCCGCGAACAGCCGGGCATTGCCCGCCGGGTCCGGCCCGCCATGCTTGGCCGCGACCATGATTTCCTTCAAATATTTTCCGGTCGCCTGCGACTTCCTCAGCGAGGCGACCTCCCTTTTAGCGAGTAACCATTGACGTCCCATAAGCGATATTAGTGCTGTTGCGGAAGGCAGTAAAGCTTCGCCAGAAAAATTACTGCCCTCCGCAGGAGCTGCCCTCCGCAGGAGCTGCCCTCCGCAGGAGCTGCCCTCCGCAGGAGCGCAGCACCTAAAGCTTGCACCTCGCGCCGAACATGGCAAAGTAACGGCCCCATCCCTGCCAACGGCGAGGATGATCGCGAAAGCTGGTTTATTCGGGCTGTGGCTCAGCTTGGTAGAGCGCGCCGTTCGGGTCGGCGAGGTCCAGGGTTCAAATCCCTGCAGCCCGATTATATTTGATCCGGGAAGCATAGTTTGTCGTACGCTGGAAGCAATTCGTGGCGGCGTTTCAGAGGTAATTCCAGTTAGGGGTTATCTTCGATTGGAAGCATCGCGTGGCGGTGCGTCAATTCCGGTAGCTAATCGTGGCGCGTCGTCACGGCTCTCCTCTGACGGCACTTCTTAACCATTCTCTTGCGCTGGCCCTTGGAAGCCTTACTTGGCATCAGGAAGAATCGCTAGCAGAATCACGCCGAAATCCTGACGGTCGATGGCCTCAAGATAATGCCTCTTGTTCATTCGGTTTTGGGGCTGTCATTTCAAAATTTGGCGAACAAGTTGCTTTGAGATATCCCAAAAGAGCAGGGCGTCGTCGGTCGAGACGTCCACATTGTGGGATAGCTCCTTGTAGGGGTGTACGTAGTTGCGGTAATCGCGGATCACGGCACTTACGTCTTTGGCTGAAATCGTCAACCATTTTAGGTCGTGGGAAACGTCGATGTAGTCCCTTAACCCCCAATCTTTGAGAGGAAGGGTTTTCCCTGTCTTTCCATCCTTCGGTGCTTTTGTATTTGTGAACACTGGAGCTTTGTCCGTGAGACCGTTGATCTTTGCCAAGAGTAAGGCCTCAATTAAGCCGCCCATCATTACCGTGGCAGCCAGCGCCGCCTCGGCGGTAAGACATTTCTGACATTCATTCCAACGACGTGCCAGTACGGTTTGCATTTTTGGGTCAGTTACAATTTTGGCGAAGTTGGGGGCAGCTTCAACTGTAGGAGTTGGGGGCGTCGCTAGGGAGAAGGTTACAACATCGTTGCGAAGTTCTCGGAGGGAGTGGCGGGCGGCTTTTATAGCTGCCTCGTACTTCGTGCGGCTGGTTAGCTTATCGGTATACGCGAGAAGCTCTTGGAAGTGTCGATCAATCGCCTGAGCGTTGGGGCTTGTGTTCGCCATCGGCCCAATCGAGAGCCGGTGCTTATTGAACCACGTCAAAGCCGTGGCTTTGGCGATATTTTTCTCCTCTACACTCGATACTTGGACGGTCTTACGTTTTTTCAGATACTTCGATAGGGTATCCAGCTCTATAAGACACCTATCGACCACAGAGTGTAAGTCTGCGGTCATGACCTACTTTTTCTTTGAGGTCGGTTTCTTTTTCAGTGTGCTCTTGGGGGAGGTTTTCTTTCGCGCTTTTTTCGTGGCGGTGGCTGTGTTCCCTCCGGGCAATGTCATTGCGACGAGGTTTTCCCCGACCGAATTTATCTTATAGGCCCCGCGGTCGGCCTTATCCAGCAAGCCAGCAAAAGCCGCATTTCTGAGAGTTTGTCCTGCGTTTCCCGGTCTTGCGCGACCTGCTTTACGGCAGGCTTCTAGTAGGTCCTCGGCGTTTATCGCTTGCTTACGCTCGTGATCGGCAGCTTCAAATGCGTAATAGTATGCCGTGACTGCCGCAAACTGATTGTCGGAGTTAGGTTGTTTTTGCGCGACGAAGGATTTTATGTCCATTCCGCGAACGGGGAGTGTTCCAGTGGCCGAAGGCGGCGTGGGAGCGACTGCAACCGCAGGCGCAAGGGTCGTCGGCGCCAATGCCAACCCGATTTTTTCCCTGCTCCATCTTAGAATCCTCTCCTGCTCCTCGGGAGAGAAAGGGGTTAGCGCGACAACAATCTGCTTCACGGCATCTAGGTCATCAGGTGCTGTAGACATTGGATACGCATGTTACTGACAGCTAATAGATAAGTCGAGTATTGGATGGTGGAGCCGCGGCCTGCGCCACCAAGAGAAGACGGTCGCTGCAGTTGTACTTATTGAGAATCGCGCTGACGTGGTGTCGCATGGTGTGCTCGCTGATCTTTAGTTTGTCCGCAATTTCCTTGTTCCGATCGCCCTGCATAAGGTAGACGCGCACCCGCTGTTCTGCTGGCGTCAGATTCGCGACGGCGTTGCGATTGTTTCTCTGACGAATTGTTTTAGAAAACGTAATCCCGATAAGCCGATCCACCGTCGTAATGGTCCGGAACAATGGTGGGTGACTAACACAGGCGGTATAGCCACCCGCCGGGATGACCCGCGAGTCCGCCTGAATCGCACGCCACATTTCGGCGGGCACCGCCGACTCCGACTTATGATTGGTCGCCTTTAACTGAAGTTCCTTCAAGACTGCTAATCCGCCTTCGGTGCCTCCAACGACCTTACCTTTGACCGTGACTATGACGATCGATTTGGCCCAATGCCTCATGAGAAATTTGTAAACTTCGACGTCCTGCCGCAACGCATCCATCTCGTGGAGGTGTCGCACAGCATTGGCGACCTCCTGGGCTGCCTGTTCGACGGACGCTCCGCTCGGACGCTTCTTGCTGGCGAACCCAGCAATGGCCAGCAGCGTTCCTGCGGCACGAATCGGAATCGCCACTTCGGTTCCTCCGATCTTCGGGACGACGTTGGTCAGGACCTTGATCAGTTCTTTGGCCCACGATTCATCTTTCGTGGCGGCCTCGACCATTTCTGGGTACTCGATCTTTCGTACCCTATCCGCGTCATCTTGACCTAAGCTCATCCGTTCACGGCCAAGTAGCAAAATCGGCATCCGCCGCCCCGCAGGATGCAGCAGGAGCCAGCCACTGATACCTCGCTCCATCCGCTCCATTGGGGCCTACGCCAGTAAGCGACGTAATCAGCTAGATTCTCGTGCTGGCGCAGAATCGCCTTTTTCACCCAGTTCAGCCGGTACTCCAAGTCGTCGAATTCGGTATCGATTTGCTCATAGTCGAGTTCCTTAGACTCTTGGAATGTCTCCGCGGTCTGTGCAATTAAAACTTTTTGATCTGGCCAACGCCGGACAAGAACTCGATATGTGTGGCTCGGCGGATCAAACAGATGGCTTGGAAGGCGTCGATTAACCGAAAAGATTTCAGACTTCGGCTCAGGTATTGCCAAACGGGAGATGATGTCAGAGACCACCGCTATGGTCTCAAAGTAGTCTTTGAAATTCCGGCCAATCCAAACGCAGCAAAGCTCCAAAAATCTGGCGCGGTTCTGCTCTTCCGCCTGATCGAGATCCTTTGCAACGAAGCGTGTGGGCGTTTCATCGAAAAGCCGTTTGAAGTTGAAAAGTCGGTACTGCTCGAGTAGGTGATTCCAAGGTCTCGCCATGTCATATAGGTGATTCCAGCTTGGAGAGATTTGCGCCAAGTATTCAAAGACCTCCAAATCGGAGCAGGTTCGGTCTTCTGCCAATTTCTTAAGCTTCTCAATTGGAGGAAATTGAACTTGAGCGATTCGATGCACATACAAGTTTTCGGCACGCTAAGACCGAAAAATCAGTGCTTTAGGACTTTGCCTTCGCCTTTTTCTCCACGAAGGCCGACTTTGGAATATTGGCCACAAGGGCTTTCGTGCGATCCAACCTGCCGGGGTCAGCATCTTCGGCGCGTTCACTGATTCTAAGGGCTGCGACGTGCCCTCGTATCGCGCTGAGATGCTCTCGGTCAGCATAGCGCAAATTAGTGATGGAGGAATTGTCTTCCGGAACGATGTCCAACAGGCCTACATCCAGTCGCTTGGCCACTTTGAGAAGCTTGACGATGTCGAGTCGATGGCGTCCCTTTTCTACGTTAGAAATACTTGATCTTGAGACGCTTATAGATGAGGCAAGTTCCTCCAAAGTAATGCCACGCGCTTTCCTGAAAAACTCAATGCGGTTTCCGATTTCACGAACGACCCACTCTTCGTATTCCCCTGTGGTCGAGGTCTTCACGCGCGGATTCTCAAATTAGTTCCTGGTATAAACGGATTTTCGATTTTTCAAATTATCGGTGCTTTCAAAGCTATAGCGTTTCCTGAAATCCACCGCTACATCCTAAACGAATCTCTCGGTCGTTGGCAATTTGTTTTTAGGATGGCTTTGCCAAGCCTTCTTTTAAATTTACATTTGTTTTAAGTTTTGTCTTGTCATGTTTTCAATTTTGGTTTATTTTTTCAACTAGAGTTTACATTCTATGACTTCTAGCGCAAACGATAAACGCACCACTTTCAATCCTGTACAACTATGAAAATGAATGACGCAGAATATCAGGATTGGCTGAGCCGCCAGAGTTTCTCTGAGGCAGCCGTCGCCACCCTTAGTCGCATCCGCCACAGCGAGCCCACCCGGCAATCTGACGGGCGCTGGGGCAACGTCCGCTGCCGCTACCCCAGCCAGAAGATGCAGCACATGGTAGGGGCCGACTCCCACACAGTCGAGTTGGCCTGGCTATACATCGCCGACCTGTGGGACAGCGGCATCCTGGAGTTCTGGGAGCAGCCCGAGCCGCTGAAGGTCTCGTGGCAGAACGCCGATGGCGACCGTGGTGCGTACCTCTACACCCCGGATTACCTCGCCCTGATGGAGACAGGCTGCACCTACTTCGAGTGCAAGGCGGAGGAATGGCTGCTGAAAAACGCGATCAAGCATCCGGAGATGTACGTCAAGGTGGGCGACAAGTGGACCCGTCCGGACGCGCAACGGGCGGCCGAGGCTGTGGGCTTTTCCTACGAGGTCTGGACGGCGACCGAGCATGCCCGCCTGGCCCGCAACCTCGGCAGCCTGGATGACTACGCCGGATGTGATCTCGATACGATCCCGGCAGAGCGCGTTGCCCGGGTTCAGGCCAAGATCAAGGAGGCGGGCCGTATCTCACTGGAGGATCTCGTGAAAGAGGTGGATGGCCTTACGGTCGATGACCTCAACATCATGATCCTGCGCAAGGCGGTCTACGTCGACCTGCGTAAGGAACTGCTGGTCTCGCCGCAGGCGACCTTTGCATATCCGTCGCAGGCCCATGCTGAGGCATTTGCCAAGGCCGAGAAGCCGGTTGCCACCGTCAAGGCTGTCGAAATGGCAGCCGGCGCAGCGATCGTTTTCGACGGAGCACCCGCCAACATCGTCGCCCTCGGCGACACCCACATCCTGTTCGAGTGCCACGGCCAGACCAAGGAGATGCCCTACTCCACCTTTGAGGCTTTGGTGAAGAAGGGCCTGATCACCGCCGGAGCCGCGCCCAAGGCTGATACGTTGCCGGCGGCGCTCAATCACGAACTACTCCGGCACACCGCCGAGGCACATGTGGAGGCCCTGCGGCGCCTCAAGGCGATCGAGACCAATGACCCCACGGTTCCCATCCGCACCTTGCAGCGCTGGAAGCAGGCGGCGGACAAAGCCCGGCAGGAGACCGGCTTCGCTATTCTGGGTGTGTTGCCGAAGATCGGCGGCCCCCGGGAGCCCCGCTTGGCCCCTGCGGTCCGGGAGTTGGCCCACAAGGTCATTAAGGCCGAGTACGTCCAGCGCACCGCACCGAGCAAGGCGAGCACCTACGCAAAGTTCGAGAAGGCCTGCAAGGAGGTGAATCTCACCCCGTGCAGCCGGAAGACCTTCGACAAGGAGATCGACAAGGTGGATCCCCGGAAACTCGTCCTAGCTCGCAAGGGGCCGCGCTCTGCCTACTCGGAATTCGGCCTGACGCCGTTCACCGTGCTGACCCGCGACACTCCGCCTCACGGCGATCATCCCTTCCATGTGGCCCATGTCGACCACACCGAGATGGACTGCGAGGTCATCCACCCGTTCAATCCCGAGCAAATCCTCCGGCCCTGGCTGACCACTATGGTCCTGGCCTTCTGCCGGATGGTGGTCGCCTACTGGGTGACCTTCGATCGCCCCTCGGCCGTCAGCCTTCTAATGGTGATGCGGATCTGCCTGATGCGGTACGGACGGCTTCCACAAATCTTCGTCGTCGACGGCGGCAAGGAATTCGCCGGCCTCACCATGGCGCTTACCGCGAAGACGTTCGAGTACACCACCAAATACCGCCCGTCGAAACAGGCCCGATTCGGCGGCCCTGTAGAATCGGAATTCCACAGCACCAACTGCTACCTAGTTCACAACCTGCCTGGGAATACCAAGGTGACCAAGAACGTCAGGCAGGTAACCAAGTCCAATAACCCGAAGGGCCTGGCCAAGCTAGATCTCTTCGAGTTCGACGACCGGTTGCGGCACTACTTCTACGACGTGGCGCCCAAGGTCGAGCACCCGGCTTTGCTCATGACGCCCGAGCAGTCCATGAAAGAAGGGCTCACTCGCATGGGTGCCCGGGCACACAAGCACTTCGCCTACACCGATGACGTCGAGATGCTGCTTAGCCCCATGGTTCGTCGCCAGGGTGGTAAGCGTACGGTCAGCGCCGGCGGCACGGTTAAAGTCGACAACTATCATTACTACCATTCCTCGCTGGAAATCTACGTCGGGGAGACGTTCGAGGTTCGTGGCGACCCCGCCGATGCCCGCCACGTTTTCGTCAGCACCCCGGAAGGGATCGTGAAGGCGGAGTGTCGTGCTCGGCTCCAGTTCTTCGAGCGCTATCCCGGCCACGAAGGCCTGATCTCCCAGATCGTCATTGGCAGCCAGTCCGAGATCTTCGGCAAGCGCAGCGAGGAGATCCATGCCGGGGTCAACAGCTATGAGCCGCAGGACGACCAGGATGAGCCTCCCGCTGATGCCGGAACGCCGGCGCCCACGGATCCGACTACGCCGTCTTCCTCGCCATCCGAAGCCAAACCTCTTGTGCCGCCCTTGGAGAAGGAACCGGCATCCCCGTCAGACGAAACCAACATTGAAATCGAAGAAACCATCCTATGAACACCGAAACTACCATCACCACTGAAACCGTCGCCGAGGCGACCCTGCCTATCACCATGGAGGAGGCCAAGCGGACCTACCTCGCTCATCCGATCGCGAAAGGCGTGTACACCGAGCTTGAACTCCAGCTCAAGTGCGCCGAGAACGTTGATCGCAAGATGCTGATCGTCGCCGGGCCGCCTGGCGTGGGTAAGACTACTCTCGCCACCCTGCTTCACAATAAGGTCATGAAGGCGGAGATGGCGGAGATGCAGCTCGACCCGACCTATCTCCCGATCGTAGTGGTTGGGGTGGACGAGTCTCCGGAACGCAAGTCGAAGTGGAAGTCGCTCTTCGGGAATATCCTGGAGGCCTTCGGCGACGTTCTCATCGACGAGAAAGAGGGGGCGAAGCAAACCGGGCGTCCAGAGGGCCGGATCAGCGAGAAGGCCTCGACGAATCGGCTCCGTCGCGTCGTCGAGAACCAGATCCGCCTGCGGCGGGTGAAGTACCTCGTTATCGACGAGTGCCAGCATGTGTTGGTCGAGGGCCGTTTCTCGGCCAAACGGAATTTGAACATGCTCAAGAGCCTTTGTACCAAGCTGGGCATCAAGCTCGTCCTGATTGGGCCTTATGAGCTGGCGAAGCTCATCAACTTGGACGGCCAGCTTATCCGCCGGTGCGGCTACATCCACTTCCGGGCCTATAACGCGACCAAGCAGGAGACCAGTCAGTTCTTGGCCACCGTGGCCAAGATCAAGGAGAAGCTCCCTTTGAAGGTCGATCCTATCCCGGACGACTTCATGATCATGTCCACCCTGCGGTCTGTGGGTCTGGCCAAGGAACTCCTGCTCACAGCTACCCAGCGTGCCCTGAGCCTAGGCAAGCCCACCGTCACCTTGGAAGACGTGGAGTTGAGCGCAATCTCGCCCGAGAAGCTCGACATCATCTTCGAGGATCAGAAGGTAGGGGAGGCTCTCTTCCGGCCCACGCAAGCCAGCGTGGACAAGCTGCGTGAGAAGCTCGGCCTGCCTCCCATCAATCAGGTGCCCGCGAAACGCCGTTCGTCGAAGGTTACGCCCGGGACGCTGAAGGCGAAGCACGCCCCCTTGGGTTATGGAGCCTAGTCGCCTCATCATCCCGGAGCGGAGCGTGCTCTTGTGCCCAGAGCCGAAAGGCATGGGCACAGGGCAGGTCCAGAGCCTGCCTTCGTTGATCCATGATGTCGGCATGCTCCATGAGCTTAGCTTAGGCCAAATGCTCACACATTTTACACCGGTGGTTAGGCGCGCCAGGTGCGGGAGACTCAAGAGGACCTCCCTATGGGTAACTCGGGAGGCGTTCCTAGTCGATACCTTCGGCGCTCTGACCAAGCGGGACGATCTCAGCTTCCTGACCCACTTGCCGTGGGAGGCGATCATCTCCTGCAACGCTCGCTCTCAGCACGTCAAGTGGTGCCCGCAATGTTTGCGCGACGATCCGTATGGCCGTCTCCTGTGGACTTATCAGGCCGTCAACGCCTGCCCCATCCATAAGACCATGCTGGAATTCGCCTGTCCTTGTTGCGGCACAGTGACAAACCGAAATGTAAGACGCCCTGCGTGGCTGTTCTGTGGATGCGGCAGTAAGCACTGCACTGATCCTCGGGCTCGGGCCGCCGGCGCGGACGAGGTATGGTATGCCGCGCAAATTTCCGACCTCCTGGCCAAGGGGTTCGAGAAACCGGACATCAAGATCACCCGGTTACGGGAGGTCGTCCAAACCACATTTATCCCACTGTTCGGTGATGTGCATAGGACGGTGCGGCATTGTGGAATCCCTTACATCTCGATCTACGGGTACAAGGGCAAGTTTTATCGGATGACGATTCCCAACCTGCTCGCAGCGGCACGATCGACAGGTCTCAGCCTCGTCGATTTGTTAACGGCCCCCATTGATCAACTTCATCCTCGTATTGGGCCACCAACAACAATAGTCGCGCCGCAACGGAAAATCTCCAAGGAAAAGCTTCGGAGCATGGTCGCAAAGGCTCTGTCCATGATGCCGCCGGAAAACATGTCCCTAAGGAGAGTGGCCAAAGAGCTTGGCGTATCGGCTGATCGGATCGTCAACAACCTGCCGGAAATTACGGAGAAGCTCACAGGTTGCCGCAATCGACGAACGATGATCGGCAAAGCGCGCAATGACGGAATCATCGTCGAACGGATGATGGCTATTCTGGAAGACAGTCCTTCGATCACCGACCTCAGCCTCGCGCATCAGTGCGGCTTGTCTCTCTTCTGGAATACCCAGAAGTTGATCGCTAAGGCCAGGCAACTCGCCATTTCAACCCCTCTGCCACAGGCGGCCTAGTAGCCGTCGATGCGCGACTCGTTCCGTGTTGAACACTTGATCCTAATCGTCAGGCGTTTTGCCTGAAAGTCGGGAAGTTACTTTTGTCGTATCGGGTTTGGGAAGTTAAGCGTGTCGTCCGCGACATCCTAAGCTTCCCGGATCAATATTTGAGAAAGAGTTCTAAAGCCCCGTCACGCGCTTGGCTTCATCCGGAGGAGTAAGCTTCTCGCCGTGGTAATGATGGCCGCGCGGATGACGTTCAATCACCGGCAGTTTGCGGCCGGGAATCCAGAAAGCCCAGCGTCCCATCAAGGTCAGAATGCCGGGCACGAGGACCAGCCGAATGACGGTGGCATCCAGAAGCACGGCAAACGAAAGCCCGATGCCAAGTTGCTCAATCTCCACCACGTCGCCGAAGGCAAAGGAGAGGAAGACCGCGATCATGATGAACGCAGCCGAGGTGATGATGCCCGCCACGCGGATAAGCCCCTCCTGCACGGCCAGTTTCATGTTGTGGTTGTCGAGCCAGCTCTCCCGCACGGCGCTGAGAATGAAGACCTCGTAATCCATCGACAGGCCGAACAAGGCGCAGAAACAAATGACGAGCACAACCGTGTTCAGGCCATCCGTCGGAAAGAGATGGAAGAAGCGCGCGCCCCAGCCGTCCTGAAAGCAAATCACCTGAAAACCGTAGGCGGCCAGAACACAAAAAAGGTTAAGAATAATGGCTTTCAGCGAAACCAAGACCGAACGCATGAAAGCCGTCAGCAGGAAGAAGGTGCTGACCAGGGTGGCAAAAATCACCATGGGCAGCGCTCCGATAATGACCTGGTCGGCGGAATGCGTCACCGCGGGCAGACCGCCTAACGAGTAGCGGGGGCCGGCTGGAAAGTCTGCTTCGGATTGCTTGAGCACACCGGTGATGTCGTCGAGCCAATCCCGGGCCGTCGGCGATTCCGGATCGGTCCGGCTCAGCATCAGGATCACGCTTTGCGACGCATCGTTGGCGCTGGTCAGCAACCCCATCCGTGTCTGCTGTTCGCGCCGCGAACCGGTGGCATCCGTCACGCTCAGCACTTTTTCGGTATTGGGAAGCTGGCTCAGTTTATCGATCAGCGTCTTTTCCTGGGCAATCCCATCCGCATTCATCCAATCGTCCGTGGGATGCTGCACGAGGATAATGGCCGGCATCATCCAGCCCGCCCCCAGATTCGTCGAGAGGCTTTCGTACCCCTGCCTTGAATCTGATTGCGGCGGGATGTTTTTTGCTTCCACCGAGGCGATTTTCAGGCGCAGGAAAGGTATCGCCAGGATGATGAGGACAGCGAAACCGAGACCGACACACAGCCAGGTGCGGCGCACGACGAAATTACCCCAGTTTTCGAAAAAGCGGGGGCCAAGATTGAGCCGTTTCAGCGGACCGAGCAAATTGCTGCCCCATTCCAGCTTCGAGCCGACGAGGAAAATCATGGCCGGCAGAAGGGTCATCGTAGCCAGGGCCACGCAGGCAACCACCAACATTCCGCCCAGCGCTATCGAATTGAAAAACTCGAGCGGAATAAAAAGCAGGGTCAGGAAGCCGCTCATGACCAGCGCGGCGGAGGCCAGCACCGTCTTGCCCGCGGTTTGCCGAGTCAAAAGCAACGCTTCCTGAGTCGTCAGGTGGTTCGCCCGCTCGCGACGGTAGCGGGCCAGATAGATCAGGCAGTAGTCGATACCCACGCCCAGTCCGATCATGGTGACAAGATTCGGCACGAAAAAAGTCACGCCCATGACCGGTAGAAAGGATAGATACGAGTGGGGCGTGGCGAAGTAACAGAGAATGCCCAGCGTGCAGACCACCCCAAGCGTCGCCACCATGACCGGCAAAAGGGCCGCGACCAAGGAGCGAAAGACGAAAAGCAGGATGATGAAGGTGACCGGCAGCGCGATCAACTCGCCCGAGCGAAGCGACGCGGTAGAGGCAAGATAAGGTCCAAAAACAAGGCGGGACCACCGGTGACCCAGGGCTTTTGGGAGCCGGGAAAGGAAAGCCGGGCTACGTCATCGCGCAGATTCGGCACGACTCTCTCCGCCCCGCCGTAGGTGGAGGCTCCAACCGCCACAAAGGCGGCATGCCAATCGCTCCTCGGCCAGTTATCGATCATGATGTTGCCATCGGTGGCATCGTTCACGTTCGGGTCAGCCCGAATGGCATCCAGCAGATTTTTCCAGGCCGCATCGGCTTCGGCGGGAGGAAGACCCTTGGCATCCCAGACAATCGCAGTGGGGAAGGCCAGGGCCGTGGAGAAGTTTTTTACCACGTTGATTCGCACGTTTTCCGACGGCGTTCCTTTCATCCCGCTAAGCGTGCTCTGGATGCGGCTGGTAAACTGGATGGCCAACGGCGTGAAAACAACCACCATCGTGACCCAAAACATCACGCTGATTATGGCATGGCGGCGCGAATAGAGCCGCTTGACCGGCAGCCCGGTGGGGCGCCCGTCCGGCTCCGGCGATGAGCCTCGCCCAGTCGAAGCAGCACCGCGCGCTTCCAACCGCAACTCCGACACCCGGTGATTTGATCTTATTTTTGGATCCAAGTTCCGTTTTCCTTTTGTATCCATTCTCCCGGAAAGGCGCGATCGCTCCACAACTGAGCATACTCGCGTTCGACTAGCTCCAATGGCTTATTTTGGGTTTGGGCATTGGAAAGGTAAAGAAAGGATCGGTCCGCATTTTCGTCCGACACGATTTTCTGGGCATAGGCCAGGTATTTGGAATCCGTCGGCGTTTTCCTTAAGTCAAGATAACCATCGCGGTCCTCACCCACCACGCCATCATTCTTGAGCTGTTGAATTTGTCCCGACCTCAACCGCCGGTTCGCCGCAATCTCCAGGCTCGACTGCTCGTCCTTGGCCTTGGTCGGCGAGGTTTTCTCGTAGACGTCGAGGCGGACGGCCACATCGACCTTGACCGGTTCGGGTGTGGCGAGGTTGATCGTGGGAACACACCCCGTCAGAAGGCAGACGCCGACGAGAATTCCAACCAGGGTTGGCGCGACAGCTCGGATATGAAAATGACTGGGGGGAAAATTCACGGATAAGTGCCGACCAGCGCCTCAGGCGAAAATCGAAACATGTGTCTCATTCTTGCTGATGTGCGTGCGCTTGGCAACCATGGACTCCTGTGGAGGGCAGCAGAGAAACCCGCTGCGTGCAGCGGATTTTTTTGGGTGGCCCGGACAGCTCGAGACCTCTGCGAAAGCCTTACTTTTAGAATTCTGTCATCCTGAGCGAAGCGCAGCGAAGTCGAAGGATGACGGATTGCTTTTAGAAGTTTTTTTGCAGAGATCTCAACTCGTTGCCCGGGCCACCTGATTTCTGTCGTGCGCAACACCGATTCCAGCGTGGACATGTCCTGATCAACCGGCTAGATTACAGCGGTTTAATGATCCTATCGTAGAGAAAACAAATGCCGCTCGTTGGTAGCTTATCCGAGTTCCCCCTGCCTGAAGTGCTGCTGTTAATCGGCAGCCGGACGGGTCGTTTGCGTCTTTACGACGCGCCCGAGTTTCTTCCCATGGAAATGGACCTGTCCGAAAGTCAGGCGCACGGGCTTCATATTGGTGAAAACTTTCTTACTGAAAGGAGCCAAATCATCGCGGAGCTTAGTTTCATGGTCGAATCGGGCGAAGGCATGTTTGAGTTTTCCTCCCAGCCGATCGTCTCCGTTCAGCGCGATGAACCGCTCCTCATCAGCGAGCTGGTCATGTTGCTGGTCCTCCACGTCGATGAAAAGCTGGCCAGGCAGCGTGCCCTGCTTGCGCCGCAGCTCTTTTACATGCTTGAAACCCCGCCTCAGGAAGAAGGCATCAACCCCGGGTTGAATCTCTTTTACCTGCAGAGCCGTCAACTTTTGGCCGGGGGCGTTCGAGCCGAGGATTTGGCGGAGTATTTGGGGCTGAACGAGGATATGGTCCGGTCGAGCCTGGATAGCCTCCATCAACTTGGCGTGGTCAAGCTATTGGAAACCTCGGACGTGGAGACTCTCCGGGAAATGATGCTGGAGCAGGAAATTTCCCAAAAGAGCAATGAGTTCCAGCTTGCCGCCGAGGCGTCGGATTTGATCCGGCGTACGGGAAAACTGCTGAAGATTCCCTCTGGCAATTAAACGAGGGCCGAATAGAGACTGCAGAGAAAGGCAGGTCATGCAGGGGAAGGCAGGCAGCGACGGTCCTAGACCACCGCTACAACTGAACTGATCAATGCCCATTCCCGGCGTTGTCGGTCAGGTTCCAGGGATGAAAATAAACATCGAAGTTTCGCTCGCCCCGGGGGCCATCTAATTTCAAGGAGCAATCCCCCCCCGTATCCTTGTAATTTAGCCTCAGTATGCCGTAATCGTAGGGGTAGACTCGGAACGCATTAATCGCGATCTTCAGCGCATCCCGCTTGATGCTTAACATATTCGTCGGAAGCTCCTTGATCAGATTGTCCATGGATTTGATTTCGAGCTGCCCGGGATGCGGCAGGTCCAGCGAACCGGTGCAGTTGAGGATGTCCGTGACCTTGCCCTCGACGGCGATCTTGCCATCGAGTTCGCCCGTCAGGTCGACATACTTTCCGACCAGCTTCTCCGCAATGGGTTCGCAGTTGATCTTTTGAGCAAAGAGATTGGCATTCCAAGTGAAACCCTTGGTGTAATAAAACTCAAAATTACCGCTTAATAGTCCACCCTCGCAAACACCGGAAAGTTTTCCATAAACGCCGCTCGGGTCGAAAGTGACATCGGATAAGACATTCTTGACCGGGATATTGTTCCACGACAGCTCGTCGATATTGATTGTATTGACGACATTGTTGGCCGATGCATTGGACGGGGGCCAACTGAAATAGAGCCGGCCCCTGAGATTCGCGATCCGGATTTTATAATCGGGATAATCCTGACTCAAATTTTGGATGGCGATGACGCTTTTGGTGCTGATCTGGTTGAGCTGATCAAGCCGGATGTCGTCCACTTTCGTGCCAAAGAAGAATGGAAAGTGGACCACCGGCTGACCGAAGGCATTAACGGCCAGGCGCCCAAATTGAACTTCGAGGTGCCCTACATTCCACGGCGCTGACGGTCCCTGGGTTGCAGTAACCTTATTTTCCGCCTTGAACTCCTTGGAAAGCCAGAACAAGTCCTCGCCCAGGAACATGGTCGGTCGGACCAGGTCGATTTCCCGGACATGATGATGCCAGAATTCCGTATACGTGTATCGCACCCGTGTCAGCGGAAAGGTAAACACCGGTGAGAGCGGATCGAAGGGCGAAACGATGTTGACGTTGACGATTTCGGCCATCCGCTCCTGATTCATCTCGGGGCTCGCATTGGGTTTGCCTAGGCGGAGGCCGTTGATAACCACCGGAGTTCGCACCCCGAGACGCACGGGGATGGAAGTGTCGGCGATAAGATTATCGAGCATGAGCGTTCCGCGGCTGATCTCGAGTCTTCCGATCTCCCAATCGAGCCCGTTGCTTTGGCCCGAACCGATTCGATCCATCGCGGCATACAAGGGCTTGGTGAAGACTTGACCGCCGATAATTTGAACCTTCGAGATATGGTGCCGCCAGAGCCCGATGGGACTGGCCGTCAGAATAATCGAATCGGCATAAAAGAATCCGCCAAATTTCACATTATCGATTTCCAGCGTGCGGCGATTCTGCCAAAAAACATCGCCGGTGCTGGAGGAAAACGGCAATTGCGCCAGCAGTTCGTGCACGATCCGCTTCGGATGCAACCGGATCGTGATGAACGTCGCACCGAACCACATCGCGACCATGATCATGATGCTCAGGATGTAGACGCGGACGCGATGCCAGTTGATCCGCAGCCCCTTCGAGGCGGGGGGCGTCGGCGGTTCTTCGGACGGCAAGGTCGATTCGCTCATGGTTTTGAACCCATTGAGCTAGGCTGTCCAAAAAAGCCGTTCCTGTCTATCTCTTGAAAAGAGCGAGGGCCTTCACGCGCTGGCTGGCATGATCCACCACCGGCGCAGGATACTTGAGTGTGTCGACCTCCGGTACATACCGCCGGATGTAGACGCCTTCGGGATCAAATTTCCGGGCCTGCGACATCGGATTGAAAATGCGAAAATAGGGCTGGGCATCCGTGCCCGTACTGGCGCTCCATTGCCAGCCGCCGTTATTCGAAGCCAGGTCGGCATCGATCAGCTTTTGCATGAAATAACGCTCGCCCCACTGCCAGGAAATGAGCAAATCCTTGGTGAGGAACATGGCCACGATCATCCGCACCCGGTTATGCATCCATCCCGTGGCATTGAGCTGCCGCATGCCGGCATCCACGATGGGAAAGCCGGTGCGCCCTTCGCACCATTCTGCAAAAAGCCGCTGGTCGTTTTCCCATTTCAAATCGTTGTATTCTTGCTTGAAACACGATCCGGCCACCTGGGGAAAATGCCAGAGAATCTGCCGGTAGAAGTCCCTCCAAATCAGCTCGTTCACGAAAGCCGCCGTTTGCTTCCTTGCCTCGGGGTGCTTTTCCGCCGCCTTCTCAACCGCCGCTAACACCGTTCGGGCCGAGAGCGTGCCTAATCGCAAGTGGGGTGAGAACCGCGAGGTGGCGTCCCGGGCTGGAAAGTCGCGCTGATCGGCGTAGTGGAGAAGCTCGTTCGACGCGAACTGCTTGAGTCGATCCCGCGCGGCGCGTTCTCCCGCCGGAGGCAGCGGGATCTCCAGATCAAAGCCAAGCTCCTTCGCCGAGGGCAGCGGCACGCCGGAAGGGTCCTTGAATCCGGGAGGTCGCGTGAACTTGACCGGGGGTAAAACAGGGTCCCGGGGCAACGTCTGCCAGGAGCGGCTGTAGGCGGTGAAAACGCGATAAGGCTGCCCATCGGGCTTCAAAATTTCGTCAGGCTCGTGCAAAACGCCATCCTTACGGCTTTGAACTTGCACCCCAAGCGATCGGGCCATCTTTTCAATCGCCGCGTCCCTTTTCCTGGCTTCGGGCTCATAATCCCGATTGAAGTAGAGAGCGGTGGCGCCCGTTTCGCGTAGAATGTCGCTTATTTCCTCTTCAGGATGCCCATGCCTGAAGATGAGTTTTCCTCCGGCAGCCTCGATGTTCTTTTCGAGGGAACGGAGGCATTCGAGCATAAAGCCAACAATGGGCGCACCCGTGTCGGGCGAGCTTAAGATCCTCCGGTCGAAAATGAAGATTGGAACGACAACGTCGGCATCCGCCATGGCCGCATGGAGCGCCGTGTTGTCGCACAGGCGCAGGTCGCAACGAAACCAATGCAGCGCAATTTTCATGGCGCAGATTAGCTAATCCGCAAAAATTTGGGTACTCGTAACAAAAACGCTACACTCCGATAGCGTCTTGCCGATTAAACTAGGTTCGGCTTTAAGCCGCAACCCGTTCCGCTGCCTTTTTGACGGCAGGCGGGGGAATCCGGTAACGGGGAACCGCGACGACGGGATTGTCAGCCAGGCGGCGGCGAACAATCGCTGCGGCATGGGCTAAAGGACTGCGGTCGTTCGTAAGAGGCACAGGAGCGAACATGAAGATAGGCGAAATGCTCATAGATGATTGGTAATATTCTTTAAAAACTAACGACTCAAGCATCCTATAGTTTACCAGATAGTCAAGTATTACGTTTCCGTAATATGGACTATTAGTCACGATAAAATGTTACCTGAGTGCGCTCGCAAACGTAATTCCGAGGGGACGTGTTTCACCAAAACACTTTGCAGGTTGCCAGTAAAACTTGATCCGCTCTGTGCCTTATTGACGTTTTGCAAGAGCCATCGCGCTGGCTCAGCGGTTGCTCCCTTCTCGAAAGGCCCTACCTTCTTCCCTATGCACGTCGTCTCGCATCCTCTTCCTGGACTGCCCGACGCGTCGGAAATTCTCATCGAAGGCGAAGTCCAACGCCTCGGTCGCTCGCTTCAGCAGCAACTTCAAGGCAGGAAGCCCGGCATTTTCGAGGCGGCGTACTGGCAGGCGCTCCTGATGGAGTGGGCCATGCGAGACCCTGCGCTGAAGACCGATCTCTTTCGCCTCGTGGATGCCTTACCGGCACTTTCCAGCAGCGATCAGATCGCGCGTCACGCCCGCGAATACCTCCTGACTGATGGCCGCGAACTTCCCACGGGTTTGGGCATGGCCTTGCGCGCCACGGAGAACCCCGTCGCGGCATCGGTTTCAGCCTTTATCATCAAGCAAAACGTGCGGCGAATGGCCGAGCGATTTATCGTCGGCCGGAACGCCCGCCTCGCTCGCTCCAGATTGAAGAAGCTATGGGACAAGGGCTTCGGGTTCACGGTTGACCTCCTGGGCGAGGCGACGGTCAATGCCGCCGAATCGGAAGCTTACGCGCGGCGTTATGCCGATTTGATCGAGTTCCTGCCCACGGAAACCGCCGAATGGAAAGCGAATGCGATTCTCGATCAAGGTCCGATCGGCCCCATCCCGCGAGCCAATATTTCGCTCAAGCTTTCCGCCATGGATCATCTTCTCGACCCGGCCGATCCCGACGGCGGCGTCGAACGCCTGCTCAAACAGGTGCGCCCTCTTTTGCTTCGCGCCAAGGAACTCAACGCGTTTATTAATTTCGATCTTGAGCAGTGGAGCTTTCACGAAATCACCTATCGTCTTTTCGAGCGCATTGCCCTTGATCCTGAATTCGCCACATGGCCGCATCTTGGCATCGTGATCCAGGCCTATCTGAAAACGGCCGAAGTTGACCTCGACCGGCTCCTTGGCCTTGTTGCCAAACGGGGCGCTCCGCTGACCGTTCGCCTGGTCAAAGGAGCCTACTGGGATTACGAAGTCGTCCAAGCCGGGCTGCGCGGCCATCCCTGCCCGGTCTTCACCCAAAAAAGCCACACGGACGCGAACTACGAACGCCTGACGCGCCTGCTGCTCGACCATCGTGCGGCCCTCCACGCTGCTTTTGGAACCCATAATCTTCGCACCCTTTGCGTCGCGCTGACCCGCGCAGAGAATCTGGGCGTGAAACCGGGCGAATTCGAGCTGCAGATGCTTTATGGCATGGCCGAACCTGAGCGCGAACTGTTGCGCAGCCTCGGACATCGTGTGCGGCTTTACGCGCCGGTCGGCGATCTCCTCACTGGCATGGCTTACCTTGTCCGGCGCCTGCTCGAAAACACCGCGAACTCGAGCTTCCTGCGCCTGAGTCATCACGACCATGCCGACATCGGGGAACTGATGGCGAAGCCGCAGCCTGCTGACGACGAAGCGACGGTCATAGACCGCCGCTACAAGCTGAACGCCGATCTCCGCTCACCTTTCGAAAATTGTCCCCTCGCCGATTTCACTTCGGCTGAAACCGGCGCCGGATTCACGCAAGCCGTGGCCGAGGCTGAAAAAAAGATGCCGTGGCAGGTTCCCGTGTTTATCGACGGCCATAAACGAACCGATGAAGCGGCTCTCTTCCATGTCAGCCCGAATGAAAAAACGCGGATCGCGACCAGCGCCAATTCAGCCTCTTTGGGCGATGTGGAGCAGGCCATTGCGATTGCGAAAAAAGCGTGGCCGGCCTGGCGTGATCTTCCGCTGGAGGTCCGCGCCGCCCGCGTGAACGACCTCGGAGAGCGGCTGGAACGGGACCGTCTTCGCCTCACCGCCATGGAAATCCACGAGCAGGCCAAACCGTGGCGCGAAGCCGATGCCGACGTGGCCGAGGCAGTCGATTTCTGCCGTTACTACTCGCGGCAGGCGCTGATCGAATTGGGACCGCGCGCGCAGGGCATTCTTCCCGGCGAAGTGAATGCCCTCACCTACGAGGGGCGCGGGCTCTGCGCCGTCATCGCGCCGTGGAATTTCCCGCTCGCGATTCTCTGCGGAATGACCGCCGCGGCGCTGGTCGCGGGTAATGCCGTCCTGCTCAAGCCGGCGGAACAGGCCACCGCGATCGCCTTCGCCTTTCACCAACACGCCCTGGCTGCGGGCATTCCATCGGCGATTCTTCCCTTCCTGCCGGGCGATGGCGCCATCGTCGGCGATGCACTCGTCCGTCATCGTGATGTGGTTCAGATCGCCTTCACGGGGAGTCGCGAAGTCGGGACGTCGATCCTCCGGCTGGCGGCCGAAATCGTGCCGGGCCAATCGATGATCAAGCGCGTAGTCTGCGAGATGGGCGGAAAGAACGCGATCATCGTCGATGATGATGCCGACCTCGACGAAGCGGTGACGGGAGTGATCCAGAGCGCCTTCGGTTACGCGGGGCAAAAATGTTCCGCCTGCTCGCGCCTGATTGTCGTCGGCCCCATCCACGACACCTTCGTCCACCGCTTGAAGCTGGCCGCGCAAGCCCTCGTTCCCACCAGCGCTGAGCGCGCCGATTGTCTCCTGCCTCCCGTCATCAACCAGGCCAGCCACGACAAGCTCCAGGGAATCATTCAACGGCCCGGCCTGGATGTACGAAGCATTTATTGCGGTGAAGCAGAAACGAAGGGCTGGTTCGTCCCCCCGGCGATTTTCGAGGTAAACGATCCGCTGCATCCGCTCATGCAGCGCGAACTTTTCGGCCCCATTCTCGCGGTCTTCGCGGCCCGTGATTTTTCCCATGCTTTGGAAGTGGCCAACACGTCCGATTTTGCGCTGACCGGCGCGGTTTATTCCCGCAGTCCGCGACATCTCCAACAGGCGCGGGATGAGTTCCGCGTCGGAAATCTTTATCTCAATCGTCCCTGCACCGGCGCCCAGGTGCATCGCCAGCCTTTCGGCGGTTTCAAGATGAGCGGTGCCGGAACCAAGGCGGGCGGCCCCGGCTATCTGCTCCACTTCGCGGAGATGCGCGTCTGCACGGAGAACACCATGCGGCGCGGCTTTACGCCGGAAATATTATAGAAACTTAATGTTCGCCCAGAGATTTTGCGTGAACGAGCCGATGTAATTTGTATGCTGAATCATTGATTCTTAAGTTTGATTTATTTTTATGATCGTACTTGTCGCCGACGACCTCGATGTCAACCGCAAGCTGCTGCGGTCCCTGCTGGCTGCGGACGGCTACGACGTCATCGACGCCGCGAACGGCACGGATGCTTTTCAAATTCTCCAGGGTGCGACCGGACCGATCGTGGGACTGATCGATTGGGAGATGCCCGAGATGGAGGGCATCGAAGTTTGCCGGCAGACGCGCGCACTGCAGGGAGCTCCGCCGACCTATCTCATCCTGCTGACGGTGCGCGACAGCAAGCAGGACATTGTCGCCGGCCTCCATGCGGGCGCCAACGATTATATCACCAAGCCTTTCGATAAAACCGAACTGCTCGCGCGCGTGAGCATCGGCAAACAGATGGTGCAATTGCAACAGGCCCTGACTGAGCGCGTTTCCGAATTGAGGGAAGCGCTGCTTTCGGTGAAGCAACTTGGAGGACTGTTGCCGATCTGCAGCTATTGCAAAAAAATCCGCGACGACCAAAACTACTGGCAGCAGGTCGAGTCCTACGTCGGCAAGCACTCCGACGCCAAGTTCAGCCATTCGATTTGCCCGCAGTGCTACGAGGAAATCATCAAGCCGCAGATGGTCCAACTCGGGGTCGATCCCGATGAGGAAATGCCGTCGACGGCCACGACGTAACAAAGCACGTGAAAGGGCGGCGTCGCGTTCTCCGCTCCGCTTCGGAAGCGACCCCGTTCTATTTGGAAATGGGCGGGGTGATGGGGCTGATCGGCCTGTTCGTGTTTTTTCTGGCCATTTCCTGGCGCAAATGGCCGGATCCGTTGATTGACTTTGGGCGCGAGCTCTATTTGCCGTGGAGGCTTTCGCAGGGGGCGGTCTTGTATCGCGACGTGGATGACATGTATGGGCCCCTGTCGCAGTATTTTAATTCGGCCCTTTTCACCTGCTTCGGCCCGGGACTGATGATTTTGGCCATGGCCAACATTTTAATATTCATCGGCATTCTCACGATCACCTATTTCCTCTGCCGTCGTGCCTGGGGCGCAGGCGCAGCGCTGGCGGCGACGGCGGTTTTCATTGTCGTGTTTGGTTTTTCCGAACTGGGCGATCTTGGAAATTTCAATTATGCCACACCCTACTCTCACGAGACGACTCACGGCTTGTTGGTGTGTCTCGTGCTCGTCATCGTCCTGCTGCGTTGGATACAAAACGGCACGCTGGCAGGCAGTTTTTTGGCCGGACTATTGTTCGGTCTGACCATGGTTCTCAAGGCCGAGGTGATGCTGTCCGGCGCAGTTCTGATCTTCGGCGCAGCCTGGGCAAAATATCGTTCCGGAACGCCGCTGCAAGCTCGCGAAATTGGTCTGATGGCGTGCGGCGCAGTTCTCCCGCCGACGCTCTTCTTCGCCTATTTTTCCGTTTTCATGCCTTGGCCGGAAGCTCTCAGCGATTCAATTCGCACCTGGGTAAATGCGACCAACTCTACCTTTCTCCACAATCATTTGGAGGTTGCTTTTATCGGCATGGATCAGCCCTGGCCGCATTTTTGGAGACAATTCGTTGCGACTCTTGGGGCCGCTCTTTTTATTGCGCTGATCGCGTTAGCCGGTTGGCTCCTCGAACGGATCGGACCACGATGGCTCTATCTAATAGCCGTCGGATTAGCGGCGGCGGGATTGTCCTGGCTGTCGATTCACCTGGTCGACTGGCCGAACACGGGGAGCTGCCTTCCCGGGCTGATGGGGATTTACCTGGTAATCTGCCTGACGTGCACTTTCGGGGGACGAGGCAAAAATCGCCAGGTTCAGCTTACACGATTGCTCATGGCTTTGCTCGCGAGCGCGTTTCTGTTCCGCATGCTCCTGTACGCTCGCTTGTTTGGTTACGGCTACTATCAGGCGGCCCTGGCCGCGATCCTGGTGCCCGCGATATTGATCGGCGAGTTGCCGGATTGGCTTGGGGTCGGTCGAAGAGGAAGATCGGCCATTGTGATCGGAACACTCGCGTTGCTGCTGCCGGGCGTGACGATTCTAGCGTGGGTCTCCCATCTGCATCTTAGCCGGAAGACCTATCCCGTAGGGACAGGCGCGGATCGATTCTATGCCGTACCTCCCGGGATTGATCCGACGGGCGACCTGGTGAATTCGGTCAGCGCAGCACTGCGGAAAGGCCCCCGTGAAACGCTCCTGGTTTTACCCGAAGGCGTGATGATCAATTACCTGGCGCGGCTGCCGAGCACCGTTTCGCCCTACTACTACTATGCCATGGAGACCGCCGATGGCGGCGAAAGCCGGATCGTCGAGGCTTTGCAAAACAATCCGCCCGATTGCGTGGTGATCATCAGCCGGCCTCTGGTCGAATGGGGCATCAAGCGCTGGGGCCGGGAACCCGAAGAAGGCGAGCAAATCCTGGCCTGGGTGCTCAAGAACTACGACCTGGAGGAATCGAAGGGAGGCAATCCGCTCGATATTCATCAGCGCGGAGTTGTCATTCTTACCCGCAAGCCGGGTTTTCCGTGATCTGCGGTTTCGGATAGACGGCATGCAGTTAAGTCGCTAGGATTTCACATGCCGAGTAGTGCCTTGTCGCAGCGCCAAACGTGGCCTAAAAATCTCGCCAGTCTTCCTCTCTTCAAGCAAGTCGTCGGAGTCCTCTGGCTTTCCCTTTATCTCGTCACCCTGCTTTCCCTCCTGTCGTACGACCCCGGGGACCTCGGCTTCAATTCCTATCCGCCGAATCCGAATCCTTCCAATTTTATTGGCGATGTCGGCGCCGGCCTGGCCGGAATGCTCTATTTCGGCTTTGGGTTCGGCGCATATCTCTTTCCTCTTCTTGCGCTCTGCTGCTGCGGAGCGAGCTTTATCGGGATCGAGATTAATTGGAAATGGAAACCGGTCTGGCTCGTGCCGTTTCTGGCCAGCACCTGCGCGTTGCTTGAGCTTCAACCTTACGGCAGGGATTGGATCAGCCACCTGGCAAATATCGACAGCCCCGGCGGTATACTCGGCGGCTACATCATCTACCTGACGGTGCCCTATGCGCTCGGTAGCGTGGGCGCGGGTGTTCTCTTCGCCACGATTTTCGGCATCTCGGCGATCTATCTTTTCAATGTCAATCCGGTGCTGACCGCCCTGAACGCCTTTTCCTTTTATCGCGAATGGAAGATCCGGCGCGAGGAGGAACGGCTGGCGAAAGCCCCGCCGCAAGAGCAGCTCGAAGCGCTCCGCCAACGCAACCAGCGAAAAATCGAGGAGCTGGAGAGGAAAGCCGCGCTGGAGGCTGAAGCTACTTCCGTCGAAGCGCCGCCGCCCCGTTTCAATATTCGCCGCCCCGACGAGGATGACGAACCGGACGCGCCGCCGGAGCCCATCGTCAAAGTACCGATGCATCCGACAACAGCTGCGCCTGTCGAACGCGCCATCACGACCGCGAAGAAGAGCGATGCGGTTCTCGTTCCGTCCGCGCCGGTCACCCATCCCGACTACGTTCTTCCCTCGATCGAAATCCTCAGCGCCCCCGCCGGCCGGGCACGCGACGCCGGGTTGAGCGAAGATCAACTCAACCGCAACCTTGCGCTCATTATCGAAACCCTGAAGCGTTTCGGGGTAAAAGCCGAGGGGCGTGAAATCACACCCGGCGCAACGATTACGCGCTACGAGGTCTTTCCCGGCGAAGGTGTTCGCGTCGACAAGATCAGCAGCCTGAGCCGCGACCTTTCCCGCGTGCTTTGCGCGGAGCGGATCAATATTCTCGCGCCGATTCCGGGCAAAGACACGGTGGGAATCGAGATCGCCAACTCGAACAAGGTCGCGGTCTTTCTGCGGGAGTTGCTCGAAAGCCGCGACTGGAAAAATACCAGCGCCAAGATACCCATCGCGCTCGGCAAGGATGTTTACGGAAAGACGCTGGTGGCCGACCTCGCCGCCATGCCACACCTGCTCATTGGCGGCACGACCGGCTCCGGCAAATCGGTCTGCATCAACTGCATTTTGATGAGTTTCCTTTACCGGTTCACGCCGGACGAATTGCGTCTGATCCTGATTGACCCGAAGCAGGTTGAGATGCAGGTCTACAACAAGATCCCCCATCTCGTCGTTCCCGTCGTGACCGACCCGAAGAAAGTCATGCTCGCGCTGCGCTGGGTCATCA